>ENA-OREC01000840-OREC01000840.1-marine-metagenome-genome-assembly--contig:-NODE-840-length-13826-cov-13.174849_pt1 | contig 13826 bp, 8 predicted proteins | sample MGYA00248626_ERZ508543 | MGnify/ENA primary metagenome ERZ508543 (study PRJEB26211, sample SAMN05518279) | marine metagenome | isolation source: Puget Sound, Washington, USA | host: Bankia setacea... | reverse complement strand
GACAAAGTACACAACATGGCCGCCAAAACAAGAAAGCGTATCGGGTTAATAATTACCAATAGTCAAAACATGTATATGTGGCATTTTTCATTGTTTTTACAGTATTTAACACCCTCTTTTTTTAGCGTTAGACTTTTGTCCGTTCTGCATGGTCATTTGGTTTTTTCATCCCCGCCACAACGGCCAATGACCTCCGACATCAAAGTATTTCTATACCAGATCTTATCCATTACATTTATTTTTGTATCTTAATTCTTCTGAAAGAGCCAGTATTTCCCTTTTCATTGTTGAGTGCTAAACAATAATTCTTCTGAAAGAGCCAGTATTTCCCTTTTCATTGTTGAGTGCTAAACAAGGGAACTACTGGTACCATTTTTATAACGTCTTTGTAATGACGCGGTCCTTGACTAGGGATTGAACCCGGGACCTCCCGCACTCGAAACATATATTTATCATTTCTAGTGTTTTAACAGTTGCAGAAGGCGGTTTTAATTACATTTACGATGTTGTAAGTAGTTAAGCGAGGGGTAAAGCTCTTGTAGATTTACGTGAAATATTTGCAATATATTAATTAAGAGAACATTCATAAAACGGTCAACCTTAGTTACGCTAGCTTAAGTGGTGAGTTACGGTAATATCGTACGTAAGCTATGTTTATGAAATGGACACCTGACTCCTAACTATTAATCATGATAAACTTGGTGCAAAGTCTTAACAGAATGTGCCTCTTTTAGTGTTTTTTTTTAAAGATTTTAGAAGTGTACGGTTCTACCACTTGCTCAGGGTTTACATCAAGGGCAAGGAGTTTGCTAATTCTCACTGTTTGAATAAAGCCATCAGGAGTGTTTCTATATTCTATTTCAACGAATTAATACATACAAGATTGTGTTACCCAAAGTTAAATGTATCTTGACAAAAATGTTACCATACACGTATATGTACCAGTAGGTAAAAGACTAAGTAAGAAAATCTAGAATGTTTTCCAATTAACCAGTTTGAGGCTCATTCCATCCATGTTCAAGATATTTGTTAATTTCTATGTATACCCAGAATTTCATGATAAACACAAAATTATCCAGAATAGATGTCATATTTATGTTTGAGTTTATAATTCCAGTTGTCTTCATTACTGGTTTGAAGAAAAGAAACACAATAACACCACACTAACTTCAAAGTTTTAATCACCTTTTGTTATGGTTTTCATACATAATTAGTCAACATCTTCAACAAAGATTTTTTTGAAACACTATACATACAGTCTAAACCTTTATACACGACATTCCTACTGTTAACAAGAAACCTAGATGATTAAGACTATATACACTGCATTGGTCAAACAAATGCCAAAAAACAAAATAAAATACATTTAATACCAGATAACCAGTAATACCTTGGTACACAGAATAAATACACGACTTATAAATAAAAGTAAGACAGGGGGGGGTATTTCTGTTGTGTTATTGCATGGGAACATTGACCAGACACTCGTGAATTCATTACATGGACTGTTGAATTGTGAAATAGGTCGATTAGATTGTCATATTGACAGCAGAGTATAGAACCTAGTCCATTGTATACACATGTAACACCTATTTTGTAATGCATTGGTCCTGCAAATTATTCTGGAGTATCTGGTTGATATTCGTTTATAATACCCAGAGTAAAACTAATTGAGTATTCGGATTAAAAAGTTGATTTTATACAGGTACCCATATATAATAGAGTAAGTTATCTCAATACATGTATATCAAGTTTCAATTATAAAATGTATCTAGAAATATGAAGAAAAAAATTAAAGGCAAGAAAATGTTTCATTATTTCCTGATACATCAAAATTTATTTAAACAATCATTAAGGTGAAGTTTTTACTTGATTACTCTCCAATTAACCACTTTCCTTTTATATTTAATTTGTTGCAGTGATTTCCTTAACATATAACCACTATGTCAGCAAACAGTTTCTTACTTTATAAAAGGAAATGTTTGCCATTCTTATGAACTTTATCTGTAAACTGCACATACTTTCCACGTCTAGTGATAATTTGTCAATTTTCAGGACCTAAAGGGAGACTGGTCTAACTGGGTCCTTATTCAACATCAGATATAACCTTCTTGTTTTCACTCAGTTGTTATTATAAAACGTCCAATGGTTACCACAATTATGTAGTTAGATATATAAAAAAAGGTAAAATAAGACAGAAAACTACCAGTAAATAGAAACTAAAAAAGGGACTAAATAAAATGTGCATCTCTACGAATGACAATGAAAACATTCTAGCTGATACGCGGATCGAAAACAGAACCAGTGAATATACGATTGCCATATACCTCACCAAATCCTTCGAAAATCAAATCTCATAACTCGTACCAGGCTAGAATATTTGTAGAATGAAGGTTTATTTGTGTGTGTGTGTGTGCTTCTACGTGCCAGAATAATATCAAAACATCATGATTAAAATAAATAGATGAACATAATGTAATACTAAATGGGAACAAAATGACTCTACACTAAAATGCTTTTTTTCTCTAAAAATGGGGCTAAAATATCTGCTAAATGTTAATTTTTATAAATACTATTATGGTTAAAAACAAAACTTTCCATACACAACAAGATACCTGTTGCTGAATGTATACAATGCTGTAGCTGGTAGCTTTTTATGTAAAATGTAGAACACAAACGTTTAAAAAAATTGGAGTTATCCAAAAAAAGTACCTTGGTGCCCCATACTTTTCTCAGCACTACATTCTTTATATTTGTATCAGTGAAACTGTCGTCCAACGTACCGGTAACTACTCAAGAATTTTTTTAAAAATGATTTGAGTGTCACTTTGTGGTTCAAATTGATATATCTGTAAACATTTCCTACTTGTATCAGTTTCATTTCAATAGTTTCCCTTGATTTTTTTTATCTAAATATAGCACCTCAGAAAATTGACATTTCTTTAAGAACATCTTGAAAAAATCTCAACGTTGCTAAGAACTATATATCTACCACTAAAACAATACACAGTTGCTAAGAACTATATATCTACCACTAAAACAATACACAGTTGCTATCATGTTAAAAAATATCCACATGTATGTACCCTTTGATTTTGTATATCCATTATAACTGAAATATGTATATCTTTCTCAATGCACACTTTTTACTTGGTTCACAAATTGATAAAATATGATCCATTAAAAAGAACTACCCCCATTATAGTTCAATTCATTTGTTTAAGCACAAACTTTATACAGAACATGCCACTTTATACACATATAGGCACACTTTGTTGGGACTGAACAATAACCAGCCTAGAATCACAATATCAGCAGTACAGATGCTATGTTAACACAACTTCTTATATTTTTAGTTTCTTTTCACCACAGGTTTGTCTTTTCTGGTGATTGACAGGTCCGGTGAGCTTCCGCGGAGTCGCTCGTTCCGTAACCATGTCAACATACTGCTATTAGGACCGATATTGCTGTGCTGACTGACGTTGGGACGTAGCTGCTCCCAGGCCGAGGGTCGAGGCTCGTCCTTTCCTACAGCCTCGTGTATTGCCCTCATGTTCTCTGAATCACTTGTACCTCCTACTGTGTGCCGACGCTTTTTTCGCCTATCGCTCCTCTTACGACTCACGGGTTGTGGGGAGGCTGATCGTGATTTCGTCATACTGTCTATCCTGTTATCTCTACTAATGCTCACCTTGTTTTTATCAAAGCTTTGGGACAGTTTAACGTTCACTTCCGTCTTTTCTGACTTAGTTATTGGCCGGTATTCCGTGAATCGTGCAGGAGGCGGGGATACGTAGGTCTCCCACTTGGATTGGCTGGAGGATGTAGAGGTGAGAGGTTTAGAGACTAGTAGAGGAGTGGAGAAACTACTACTGCTATCTGCTGACATCACCGATGGACTAGAAATCACCACCATCACAGACGACACACGAGAATCACTTTCTGATCTCTCCATTCCAGGATGCCGACTTAGATTACCGTTACTACTTAATACTGCACTGTCTACCGAGTATGTCACATCACTTTGCAAGTTTACTCCATGACTGCTTCCACTCCGCGCTAACAAATTCAAACTCGGTTCACTATGTCCTTCATATAACTTTGCTTGATTTGACGATCGTTCAAACCTTGTTGCCAACCCGATTTTAGTATCAGGTTTTGGAGGGGTTCTGTGAAGGCTGGGATCACGAAATTGTTTAGCAGGGAGGTCCGATAAACTTCCTTGGTTTGGACGACTAACTAAGGACAACGGGGCCTGGGGAGGTAAAAAGTTCTGGGTTATGTGAATACTAGAATCCCCTGAGTCGGATGGTGCAGTGTTTGTACTTAGGCTGGAGCTACTAGAGTTATAAGGCATTCTTCTCGGTACAGATGGTGCAGTGGTTTGAGTTGGTTTGGGACTAGATAATGTCTGTAATTTCTGATCAAACGTTGAGGTAAGAGCTGTGAGTAGGTCGTAACCTTCATCCGAATCTGTCGAGGCCCAGCTCATTCTACTGTCTCTCTTTTCAATCATATCAATCAACGAATCAAGAGACCCTCGGCGCATAGAACTACTACGAATAAGCCCTGTAGGTTTCTTTTTTATTTCTGTAGAATCTCTTTTCGATCGTTCGTCCCCTTTTCGGGCCCGAACTTGCGCCATGGGTCTCTGGGCACCTGATCTATGGTTTGGTTGCCTGTCTGACATGTTCTCTAGGGAACCAGTGCGCTTTGATTGAATGACTAATGACTCAACACTAGTTTGCCGCGGTGGTCGAGATATCCGAGAATGTAACGGTGACGACTGGTTATTACTTTTCACGATGTAGTATTTACCAGCGCTTGGAGAGTCTCTCATTGAATATCGGCCAGAGCTACCAGAACTGCTACTTCTCTCACCACTAGAAGTTCTATAGTTGTCAATGCGTCTCTTACTAGATGCCTCTGGATTCAACCCAAACTTACTGTAGTCTGGAGCGTTTAACAAATCCTCCACACTATGCCTGTCCTCAATTTCAATTTCTTGCTGAGTTTTTAATATATCCTGTTCAATTTTTTGACGTTCTAATTTTCGCTTCTCTAAGTCCCTCTGTCTACGTTCCTCCCTCTCTCTTATTGCCCTCGCCTCCATTTCAATCCTCCGTAAACTATCGATCGTCTCGCGACTTAGACGACCGAAACTCCCGCTCTGAGTATTATGGGATAACTCTAACTCGTCATTTTTATCTAACAACTCGTCGGAGAAATATCGCGTATTTGGAGTCAGGAAGTTACTTTGTGCTGCCTCTTTTTCAGAATCTATGAAATCAAAGTCTGAGAACTCGCGCTCACAGAATTCCTGCGACTTGGCCATCCGTCGGTCTGTTGTCAAATCTTGTGGTGACGGTTTAAGAATATCTGACGCTCGCTGCATGGCAGCCAAGTTTGGACTGCTACGCGAAGTTGTTTCAATCTTCTTTCTCAGCAGGATTTCTTGGTCTATGTTGCGCTCACTGTATTTAGGTGTGGGTGGTTCAGTTACAGACACGCTACGTTTTTCAGTCTCTACATGCTCGCCTCTCATCTTTCTGTTGGCAGCTTCTACAATACTTGATACAATCTCACGTGGATTGATATCTGAAAAAAAACAAGTGAACAGCAATACAGACATTGACATTTCAACATTTCAAACCAAATATACATGGAAAAAATCAATGTGTTCAAAAATTAATACAACTTGTGTTTTGGATACTTAGATTGGAAGCAGGCAACCACCACAAGTTGTAACATGACTCTCAACAGTATCATACATTCTAAGCATCTACATAAACTCACAAAATTTCAACAGAAATGATTGTTGATGACAATTTCAATCTTGACCCACGTGCGTAGATAGTCTTGTAATAAATGTGATTACGTATTTCTAAATTTAGAGTATGTAGTTAGGACACATCGTTTTGATGTTAATACATGTTTTAAAATACACTTGTGTAACATATTAGACATTCATTTCATTTTCAAATAATTTAACACACATGAAAATTTAAAACATACGTAGTCATTACGAATATCTGATAAGGCTGAACTTTATGAGAAAACTGTGTCTGTTAAATTGTTGGTCATTGGTATTAAAGTATGCAAGTGCTATCCAAGTACATATTGTTTAGTGCAAGGTAGTCGTTTCATTTGTAGCGACTTAAAATTTGAAAAATATATACCTCAAAATTAGAATCACAACATTTAAACCTGTATATTTTCAGTGAAAAGCTCATTTATATGCAATTAGATCTCGCTATAAAGATTAACTTTTTGTCAGTTCTGAGTTCCGAGTCTTATTAGCGGAACTTCAATGTGATGTTAATTTTTTTCCCTGTAGCCCGTCTGGTTTGACCAGTGCATTATGGGTTGTTAGAGAGTGTTACCTTCTTCGCGTGCTATAGACGACTGTGCAGAGATTGTAGATGTACACTCGGTAGCATCGTCATCTGTAGGTACGTTACTGTCCATATCCCACGATCCAAAGAACCAGTCACACTGTAAACATAGAATTACAAGAACCAGTCACACTGTAAACATAGAATTACAATCAGCACATTCATACAACAAAAACTATTGTATGTCGTATAAAAGTGAATTCAAAGTCTACCCATTGTAGAAAATGGTAATAATACACAGTTCTAAGGGCAATGCTAATATACAGACTCTTAAAAGTGTTTGTACAGAAATCATACCTGAAAAAGAATTTGAATATGCAATCGGATTCCCTATTGGTTAATCTATATGTTATCCAACTTCTCATTTTTTTAATCCAACTTATTTAGAAACATAGAACATCTGATTTTCCAGGCAATAGCACTTAAAACTGTCTGCAGTGTTTCTGAGAAGGAAAATACGACTGCACTGAACTAAATTTCTATGAAATGTATGCCCCCCCCAAAGAAGTTGTTTTAAGGTTATTGTAACATAGTGTATACTGCACTAACTTGAATAAGCACAAGCAAATATTTCACTCACTAAAGTTCACCTCTTATGTTCTTGCATATCTATACTTACATGTAGTACAATGCTCTCGATAATCTTACAGTGGTCGGACATATCGGTAAACATGGCCACCATGTTGTCGTCTGCTTTACGAATCAACGTTGGACCAAACACAATGGCAAGATTCTTGGCCTCCATCTACAAACACAGGTAGTATAGTTTGTACATGTATGCAGACGTAAATATAAATATCTCTGTTTTAAGGTTAAAGGGTACATGTAAGCTTTTTTAATTGTCTCAAAACCCAATCCATTTAATTGTAAGAAGTCAAACATAATAAGACAAGTTCAACAACTTGTCATGCTATTTTTAGACCTTACTATATTGATCACGTTACCAAGCATAAATTGATCGATTCACTAATCATTCAATGGTACCACAATGCAATGCAAAATCTCAAACTTGAGGAATTTGTAGCCACACAGCTGTTGAGCACTATTAAGATACTTTTACCTGTATCCACATCTAATAGTTGTTTGTGTTTAATTCATCATATTTAAAGGCATTATGCATTAGACATTCACAGTTTCGTTTTTGACGACAATCTAGATTGTTTTGCTTTCATGAAATAAAACAATAAACTATGATTACATACCCTATTGATGTCTCCATACAGCGCCACCTTGTTCAGATGTTTAGCGAGATGTTTAAAGGTCTCAAAGTGATATTCATTGAGTTTATGTATGAGACGTTTTAACTTCAGCATTCTTCTCTCACTGTCATCTAGTCTGTTAGCATCTATAAATGGCTGGTAGAGGTCTGTAAATAACAAACAATCAATGAATAAATCCCAGTGAACTTCCACTAATTGTCTACCCTATGGACAGACCAAAGTTGTTTTGTTGTTGCTTTATATTTTTAGCAAGTCAATGCCTATCTTTAAGATGTCTCTTGAAACTTTGTCTGAAAACAGGAATACGGGTTTCACTAGGATCTGGGGCTTCAAAAATTTCAAAAACCCCAATTGGTCCGCGATTATTAAATCTCTTAATTATGCTTTAAAAAACAGTTTTTATACAAGTCAACTACCCTTATCAAGATACAATGTATACCAAAGAATGCAATCACTACAACTGAAAACAATGTGATCCCAGACTGGCATGGTATTTTTACAGACCGATTTTTGATGCACTTCAATTGGTCCCATGTTTCATAATATTAAAAGCGCTGACTTGGATATATTGGGTCTAACATAAGTTGTTAGTTTGATAATTTTTTATTGAAATGACAACTCATATCAGATTCCTTTTTATCAAATGATTATAAACAAAGATAATAGCAAAACGTATCCCTATCACATATAAACTCACCATCAGGTATGAGAGGTTCTGGGAGTTGTCTGAAGAAAGACTTTAGGAGAGAACTAATTACATTCACGTCTGACCACTTCTCATGCTGCAGGTTCATTGCATCTATACCCTGTAATAAATGATTAGAGAAATGAGAGTCTGACAGGGAAGGAATTACCCATCTAACAGAGACAACCGAGATCAAGATTCGGGTTATCTGTTCAAAATGTTTAACGAAAATCAAATAATACAAAATTCAAACTAGCACTTGCCAAGCTATTTTCTGGAGATAATCAGTTAGATATTTGACAAGAGCAAATTCGCAAATCATTCAATTGTGTCACAAGGCAACAGGATATATTTAGCCATGTAGCTTTTAATTGAAAACACCTCATGAAGAAGCCAATTTAGTTGAACAGCATACTTTTTTGTGTTTCGTTCATCAAATTTAGATGCATACATGTGACACCACTTTGTATTAAAAAAAGAATTTGTTTGAACATCAATCTATGTAAGTTAGCATCTATGCTTGCTCAGACTTACCTTGTTGAATTCCTCCTGTAGGAGTGTGACAGCAGCTATGTTACCAGGGATACGGTACACACCAGTCATCTCTAACCCTCTAGCCTCTACTATCTGTATACATAGATCCACTATCAATGGCACCCACTGAAAAATAAACATACATAAAATAAACAAACACAAAATTAACATACTCAAATAAACATACATACAATTAATGTACATAACATAATTACACATAAAATAAACAAACATAGAAATAATATGCACAAAATAATATACACAAAATAAACATACACAAAATAAACATACACAAAATAAATATACACAAAATAAATATACACAAAAAAACATACACAAATTAAACATACACAAAATAAACATACACAAAATAAACATACACAAAATAAACATACACAAATTAAACATACACACAATAAACATACATAACCATTCAATTTACTATCTGGAGTTTGAGGGGAGAAAACTGGTTCTAAGTGCTATTGAATTAAGAAGCAGACAGAACCCTTTCGAATTCACACATTGAGTTGTTACTATAATCTAAGTATCTAATGAGCATGATTTAATTAAATGTATTACATTACCCAATTTATATCTCTCTGCGTATCACTCTTTTACCATCAATTCTTTCAAGAGTTCTAGGGTAAGTCTATTATGTCTTTTTATAATACGTTGTTTTTTTAGACACCTTTATAGAGGTTAAAGGTTGTGATTCTAATTTTGAGGTAAATACTTTTCAAATTTTAAAAGTTGCTGCAAATGAAACATCTACCTTGCACTAAACAATATCTGCCTGGATAGCGATAGAAATCTATTGTAACAGTGACCAACAATTTTACAGACACATTTTAACATTTAAGCTCAAAATTAGAATCACAACCTTTAAGAGTTGTTGTGGTAAAAGCTATGCATTGATGTTTAATGTGGGGAGGATTCAAGGTGTCATATTTCATTTCACATAAATCAAACCGTTTTTCTAACTTATGCTAGTTCACTTTACATACCTCGTTATTAGGTGAGGGTACACAGTCATCCAGAGGTGCACCAAACATTCCTCCCACCTCAGGTACAGTTGCTATCCTCTCCACAGAGGGACTACCACCAGATTTATTCTTCTTACTCATACCAAACTTTCCCTTCCATGTTTTCGACTTCCCACTACTCTCCTCTATAACAAGAAAGAAAGGAGTAAGAACAGGTTTGCAGACAAACTCCTGGAAATCTTTACACATTTAAAGCCTATCAAAGTCTATTCGCGGACGGGTCTAATATTGAGTGATCTATTAATTGAGAGGGCTTAGTATTGAGTTATCTTAATATTGAGCGATCTTAATATTGAGTGATCTTAATATCAAGCGATCTTAATATCAAGCGATCTTAATATTGAGCAATCTTAATATAAAGGGATTTTAATAGCGTAACTTTTCTGTACATACCTTTATCACTCTTATCCCCGGATGTCTTGCGTCTTTTCATGCTGGGTGAGTGAGGTATCTTCTGTTTGATGGAGAGTACTGACAGTTTCTTGGTGTTCTTCTGTGCTGGAGGTGGGGAAGTCTTCAACAGAGGGACTGCACAACTCTCCTGCTCCTGAGTCTTACGGATAATTAACTCACGGTTAGTTACGCCACTTGCCTGAAGAAAGACAACAGTTTAGTTTGTATGCATTTTGATGAGTTATATTATATTGATAAAAAAATATTAAAGATGGACTTTCGCTCAAAATCAAAATTTTACATATTCAAATGTACTTCATAGCCACACAGTACTTATAAAATAATGTCCTTGTGAAACATATCGACAGCTGAACTCGGTCCTATAGCATAGTTATCATATACCGAAATCGTCAAAAATAATATTTAACTGGGCTAATCATAAAAGATTTTAAGTACTTACGGGAAATTTGAAAACTCAACATAGATTCCTTCATCAGAAATATTTATTATGTTTGCTAGTTTCTTAAATTATCTTTTTTAGGAAATTAATTATTTGGGAACAAAAGGGCAACTTTAATAATAAAAAGAAAAGTTTAGTTTGTAGTTTATACCCTAATGCTTAACGTCAATGTTTTAGGATAAGTGTTATTTTTTACTTACCGTTAAAAAAGTTGTGATACTAATTTTGAGGTTCTTCAAATTTTAAAAATGAAACATCAAATATTTACATGGATAGCGCTTGAAATCGAGAATAACAATGACCAACAATTTAACAGATAGATTTAGTCCTAAAGTTCAGCCTTATCATTAAAAACATTGATATATCGACTTTGTAGTATAACAAAAATAATTTAGTGTTCGACTTTTGTCGGTTCTGCGTGGTCAATCGTTTTTCATCCCCCCCACAATGGCCAATGACCTCCGACTTCGAAGGACTTTCTATCCCAGATTTGATCCATCACATTTATTTTCTTAATATCTTAATTCTTGAGAAAGAGCCAGTATTTTCCGTTTTGAATGTTCAGTGCTAAACAATGGCACTACTGGTACCATTTTTATAACGTCTTTGGTATGACGCGGTCCTTGACTGGGGATTGAACCCGGGACCTCTCGCACTCGAAGCCAGCACTCTTCCACTAGGCTATCGAGGAGGCGTGAACTCGGGACCTCCCGCGCTCGAAGTCAGCACTCTTCCACTAGGCTATCGAGGAGGCGGTAAGGATCCCTACGCTGAACAAAAAACTTTACCCTTATTTCTTAGTACAGATTGGAACAGATATAAGAAGAACTGTTTCCACCTGACTCCATGGAGCTAAGATATATAAGTACAATCAAAAATACTTACCATCTCCAGTCATTGATGACCTGAGATTACTTCCAATGGCTCTCAAGTCTGTTTCTGTCTGTAGGGCGATAGTTTTACGGATCTCTGACAGTTGGTTAAGGTTTTCAGTATCCATCTCGCTGTCCAAGGTGGCACGTTCTACTCTCTGCTGAGATAGAAGCTTCAAACGACCATCTGCATAAGCATTGGGATCTGAAAGCAAAAATAGAGAACATAAAGCAAAACTTGAAAATTCAGACATCTACGTAGGTAATTTATAACCAACTTCGGTGCAAAATTCTAATGAAATATAATAAATACTAACCCATAATTTTGGAAAACTCTTTAGGTCAAATAATGACAGTCAGTAATTTTGCTCATTCTTTAATAACAAAACCAGTACTTAGAAATTCTTAGCAACTTACTGATCGGGCTACTTTTAAATGTGAACTAGAAATGAAGCGGGATACAATATTACACTGAACATGACACACAAAAGGTTTGAACCCAAAACCTCCAGAGGCAGAGAAACAGTGCTTTACAAACTTTACTAATCTGGATAGTAAACGCTGTTTTTTTATGGTCAGTCCGCATTTACTCAATCTGATAACTCAATAAAGCAGTTCCCGCCTTACCCACAGGTCCGTCTTTCTGCATCTCTCCACATTTCTTGTCAAATTCCCGTATCTCGGCCTCATGTTCCTTGTTCTGGTCACTGAGACGCTTCTTCTTCAGGTTGCTCAGTTTCTTATGTAGCTCCGCCTCTTGCTTAGCACGGTCCGCCTCCATCTTGTTCTTTACACCTATCATATCCTGTTTAGCCTGGTCGATGAGAACATTGGCGTCTGCTGCAGAAATAGCCCTGCTCCTTGAAAAAGATAAGAAAATACCAATTATATTCATTTCTTTTTATGGCTGGCATACACTACTAAACATTTGAAAGCTGTGAGAGATACGATTGTCAAATGATCTTTTATGCACAAAGCTAGAAGCTCAACAAATTGAGTCAACCTCTATACACTACTAGTATATAGTTACAAAAGTATCACACACAAAAATAGTCACAGTAACATAAAGTGAGAAATGTGAAGAGCCCTTTAGACTGTAGAGAATGATTGTTTTGAACTGTTATGGCTGTGTAAAGCATGGGAACATTGCCGTGAAACTCTTGAACTCACTAAAAAGTCTGCTGAATTGTGATAGGTTGAAGATTAGGTTGTTGAGTCATTTACAAGATAGCATTTACCTAATGACCGATATGCCAATTGCTTCTTCATTCAAGAGTAATAAGAACCATTTTACTGTCGGTCCTCAAACTACACTAAAAGAACTTACGTCTTCATCTTGTTGATAGCAATGACTTGTTGTCCAGCCACTGTATTGAGAAGTTCATCATTGTCCTCTTCCTGCGTCTCCTACAAGATTACAAATGGATACAATTGGTACAAAGTTTGAGTTTTTGGTCTCCAGAAAATATTTCAGAGTATTCAAACTTATAATTCATAAATACAGATATAGCAGGTTAAACAGAGAACTGTCCTAACTATATATGAGATAAAGACAAAAGTTATGACAGTTTTGTATTCAATCCTCGATATGTGCTCCCATATTAATGTTGTATTTTTATTGCTGTTTGCTTTTACTTGTACATTTTATTTATCAAACTTCGGTATAACTTTCAATAAATAAATATTTTCTGTCTGCTAATAGAAAAACAATCACACCTAAATTGATTTGTTATAGAAAAGTGATGACTTTATCATGCTATTTTTTTTCACTGAAATAAAATGTGGAAGTGCAAAGATAATGACAAACTTAAATTAAAGGTAACAGGATTTCAAATAATGGTAGTATCAGAGGGGTGAAAGTGAACAGGTTCTAATTGTAATGTATGAAGAAACAATTTAAATCTAGCCCTCATGATGAAGTACAGAAAAGCTACCTAGGTAATTTTATTGTTTATCTGTTTACGTTCGTTTTCTGTGTGCAAATGGTCAATTGAAATAAACATGAACGTCATTCAGATACAGCTCTAGATCAACAACTTTTAACATTGACTTTACATTGGATTTTTAGATATCCAATAACAACCAACTAAAAACAAACATCCAATAACAAGCATCCAATAACAAATGTACAATCACGACCATGCAATAACAACCATCAAATAACAATAATCAAATAACAAATGTTCAATCACAACCATGCAATAACAACCATCAAATAACAATA
>ENA-OREC01000839-OREC01000839.1-marine-metagenome-genome-assembly--contig:-NODE-839-length-13829-cov-13.819517_pt1 | contig 13829 bp, 7 predicted proteins | sample MGYA00248626_ERZ508543 | MGnify/ENA primary metagenome ERZ508543 (study PRJEB26211, sample SAMN05518279) | marine metagenome | isolation source: Puget Sound, Washington, USA | host: Bankia setacea... | reverse complement strand
CGTTAATATTCAAGTAGCGAGCTATGAACATAACGTGTGTGTTAACTACCTCATAGTATAAACTATAACGTTAATATTCAAGTAGCGAGCTATGAACATAACGTGTGTGTTAACTACCTCATAGTATAAACTATAACGTTAATATCCAAGTAGCGAGCTATGAACATAACGTGTGTGTTAGCTACCTCATAGTATAAACTATAACGTTAATATCCAATGCATGAATATAATAACTCTACTAGTATAACAGTACAAGTCATATATGTATCCCTTATGGTATTGAATATACAATTGAACAACACATGACAACAATGGAAGTTCGCGCATGACCAATCAACTTCATTTAAAAACGTATACAATCATCTTGCAACCATTTTCCTTTTCAACAGAATATCGTACTTGAAAACGACAAGTGTATGTGACAGTAGGTTAAATGCTATTTGATGATTATGAAATTTACTTATTGTACGACGTCTGCGCTCTGTACTCTCTGACTTGATGTTATTTTGTTTTGCATCGTGCACGTATGTATACATGGGCTTGTCGTAAATAAGGAAACATTAATAGAGATCGTTTATTTTAAATACATGTTGAATAGGTCACATGATCCATGAGTAATTACAAACATGCACAGATATACACATTACACAATGACATAACATGTTGAGTATGTACAATGAGGATTGGACCATGGCAAACACAAACCACCGTATGTTTAAGACGTGTAAGAATGCCGTGATCTAATATTATAAACTGCATTTAACCTAGAACAAGTACATGTATGTAACTATCAGAGAGATAACATAGATCCATAGGTGCATTATATATACAATGTATACAGATACCTCAGTCATGAATCCAGCTTGATGAAAGTAAGATGTTGCCACAGTGACACAAACGAGACCATTGGTCAATGACAAAAAACACGTGTTCCTTTAATTTCAAGAAACGATTTTGCTCTGTGTAGTATATCAATAAGCAATGTCTATCTATACGAGCTAATAGCATTGCGACACAACAGCGAATGAATGAATATACTGAAAATAAATAAATAGTACGAGCAAGTTAAAACAGAACTTACCTCGTTGAAACTGTTAAGCCCAATATACCTTTGTTTTTAAATAACCAACAATACACGTGAACGTGAGTCATACGTTTATTGTCAAGCCACAATGAATGTTTTATAGCCACATAGTAATCCTTCAGTCAGCATTTACAACAATGTACACGTTTTCAGGTAAAGCTATATATCACTCGTGTTTGATTCAGACTCAATTGTGGCCACAAACCGTAAAGCACGACCTGTTGAATGACTCCGATACTTCAAACATTGGCCGTGGTTAAACTAAACTAACTCATTACTTAACACGTGCATTTGTAGATAGTTTGAAATGTAAAATCACACACTTTATTCCCGGATTAATGTAGTTTTTGTGTGGATTGAAACATATGGTAATATCAAAGCTGTACTACCTGTGAAATCATCAAAACCCAATAGTTCACCGACTAGCCCGAATTATTTACTAGTTTTTATCCAGTATCAGTTCTGCGGTAATTTGATATACACTATGTTTTTAATTAACTGTACGGTGTCCAGTGAATCTGTATCATTTCCTATTATGAAATTACATGTCTGTATCCACACAATAAACACTCCACAAATAAACGACCTCAATAAAAACACAACAATACACGTAAAAACAACGTTGACAGAAACATTAATTAACAAGTATGATTTAACCACCGAAACAAAGTTTTACCAAACCATACACCACTAGACAGATTTATTTTTTCTGAACAACGTATTAAGTACAATGTTAACAAGACGTGAACATTGTGTGTGACAGCATGTGTTGACAATTATCAATGCTGCACAGTGCGCGGACACCTTTATAACAATTGGGTTGACCACAGTCACACCCATGGAGAAATCCATCTGAACTAAACTGTATTAACATCGAACTGGGTTAAAGTTACAGTTCGTTGTAGTGTGTTGTGTTACCGAGATCTGACAGCGAACCACTATTTAAAAGTGTATTAAACACAATGGAAATTTCCACAGTTCTTCTATGTCTCCTTAACAATAGTTTAGTTTAAAAATATTTTATTTTCCCCATATATACATAAGACAAATATTTTAAGTTACAATCATATACAATCATGGTAAAGCGGGTTGGGCCACAAGTTCCTAAACTTAATTACGACCCTCTTTAACAATACATGTATCACCATTGGTATATTACGGCAAACCACGTTTTCAGTGCAGTCTGTATGCCTTATTTCCTTTATGAAACCCCGATATACAGACATCTCGATAATAAGGATACTCAGCACTACAGTATCAGTATCAGGGGTTAGCTTCACTACATGTATATTTACGCCTGCAAAGTGAAATCCAGAATTATGAAACATATTATATATTTTGCTTTAATGGATAGTCAATAGTGATACACGGTACTTACACTTTTTAGCACACTACAATACTCCGATGTTCGGCCCCTAGCAGCTATGGTCATGTAAATGCTTTCCTTAACAATAACAAGTCAAACCGCTCGAAATATATTTTGATTCTTCAAATAGTCCACCCGAAACGTTTGGTCACTGACCCTTTCACACAGGCTTGCAAGTAACGTCCGCTATAATAAAGTTAAACTGCGTGTAAATGTGTATAAGATTGGTTGTAGATATACCTATCTTACCATTATTACCGTATGATCTCATAGAGGAACATTTCTTCGGGCAGTTCGGTCTTTTCCGTAAACCTACGATCATTTGTAGATGTCTTCAGAGCTCGTAGTCCGTAACGTTGTGGTCATATACAGGTCATTGTGATTTCCGCCAGCCACCGAAATGGTCCGATACGTTATATATAAAACGATCGTATGCAATTAGCGCCCATATTTGACGGGTTGGATGACATGACTACCATTCTCTACTGGTTACTAATACAGCCGTGGGTAGCTAGCTTACTTAGTTGTGAAATCACCGACCGAATCTCGTCACCCATCAGTCAAATCAGCGGTGAATTTAATTTGTGCAGTGTATATTGATTTAATCTGTCAAATCTGCGGTTGAATAATAGATAAAAAGAAATGTCCTGACAGTTAGGACGCACCCATGGACACGATCGAGTATGTTGATATCACTAACTAATCTACAACTCACAATAACTTATTGCAAGACTTCATTCATACTGTAGCTTCTGATCAAATAGTGATAAGTACTATGTTATCGTTATCTAAAAGCAACCAAACGTATCTTACTACGGCTATGATGCTACCTTTCGATACCTGGATGATAAACTCAGTCATTCGAAAAGACATTGTTCCTTTGACTATGGCAATATTGAGTTTAATAAAACAAACTCCACCAAAATAGACCAATACAAGCTTACTGTATATGCAACTTAATACCTTAGATGTCTTCTGCCATAATACTCAACTGTTTGAGTAGACTTCACTTTATACATATAAAGCTTAGTCGACACTTCTATGTGTATTTGAATGTTTGGCCAAGCACTATTTATGGTATATAGCTGTTCAGTAGGTTTGTGTTTAAAACCCTTTTGTATGGTATTTCGATAACATAAATACATCCTAGAATGACCCATTAAACTAACCCAGTCCTGCAGATATATCAGAGCTCCACATTAAGACGTGTCATGCTACCCGCTACAAGTTAATGATACGTCCGCGCAATACAGATATTTTCTATCAAATAGCAGAAACATTGTACTTATGATTTTGAACCAGGTCAAGCATGCTAATGGGCAAGTAAACGTTGGTTCTAAAGTAAATATGGAGCCTTGTATGTTATACGCTGAACATGTACTTTTCCGTGTCGATAACTAAACTCAGGTGGAACTATTTCAGCATCGTATTATTAAATTTCATGTTGATGTATCGGGTGCACAAACTTTTATTATTTTCTCTATTTTCATTCTGCTGCTGACCATCTTATTGCATTAGATTTTCATTTAAGAGAAAGCAGATTATAACATTCTTTAAAATGAGCTTAATTATATTTCAGTTTTCTTCAAAAATGCGAAGGGAGGCTACTCTTTTAACTTTAACTTTTGTTTAACTTTAAAATATATAAATATATAAATATAGTTTTCTCCCTTCTTTGGCAGACATGTGTATTGTACCGATTGGTATTTTACCCTTTGGATATCTGATGCGTTTTTGACAGTGCTTACAATCTCAAGTTCTTTCTAAATCAGCACCACGATTGAACGTAATATTTCAAACGCTAACCGATCATGTTTAAACAGTTACCTTCACATAATATACTGAAGCAAACTCTAAACGCAACACGGATTTTGGCGTACATTTAATTTGTTTTTATATTATTTTATCAACTATTTTCCATGGATATAAAGCTTTTATGAAAGTGGTAAATCATTGATATAGAGAAGAAACAGTGTCGGTCCTAGCACAGATGCTTGAAGAACACCAGTAAAACATGACCTGGGTTCGAGTATAAACCTGACACATAAGCTTGCTGACTTCTGTCTTTAAGATATGATTTAAACCAGTTCAAAGTTGAAATGTGTAATCCATATGATTCAAGTTTAGTTAAAAGAATGGAGTGGTTTACAAGGTCAAAGGCCTTGGATTGGTCTAACATCAATGTACCTACTATTTGGTTATTATCTATGGCTGTGATCCAATCATCTATGATACGTATACGTGAGGTTTGACAAGACTGATTTTCTCGAAAACCAGATTGTCTACTATAGAGTAAAGTATTGGCTTCAAGAAATGTTTTAACATGTAGATTAACATACCGTTCAACAATCAAAGACACTACATGTAGAATTGAAATGGGTCTTTAATTTGTTTTGTCGAACTTGTCCCCTTTTTATAGATTGGGATGACTTTTGCTACTCTGAATGCAGGAGGAAACACAGAAGTCTTAATGCAACAGTTAAATATATGATATATACACCGCAATATTTCCATACACCGGTATTCATGAAAGAGAAATTCAAATTTTCAAAAAATACGGCGATCTGATTGGTCGAAACAATAGGTTCTATGTGGTAGTACATGGACCTGCATACTCCTTCTGTACACACTTATTCATCAGGTACGATGGAAGCAAAACAGGTGCTTCGTCATTCTGTCCTATTAGAGCAGCTGGCATAGGTAGCTCATTTATGTTCCCATATTACAAGAGCCAGTCCACACAATACCGGACTTCTTGGTAATTAAGGGCATGCCATTCTTAAAAAAATAACAACTGCGAACAACTCTTCTTATCCAACTTTTGTAAAAAAAACTGTTTGTTGGTAATGCGAGTAATTCTATGCCAGTTTTAGGCAATTTTACAAAGGGAAGTAACTAGTACTGTTTAGTTTTTAGTCAACATAGTTATCTCCCTTCCTTGACATTAACTGTGTTTCGATACATTTAATATATAATACCGATCGGTATTCTATTTCGATAACTGTTGAGTCGTTAACTTAGTTTTAGGAATATCAATTTCTTTCTTAAATAGCACCATGGTTGAACGTATTAGTTCAAAAGCTATCAAAGCATGTTTAAACATTAATCTTTAAATACGTGTTATAGTACGATGTATGTTATATTTACATCCAGCGTTTACAGAGGGGGTGATGCCTGTCTGTACTGGATGCATCCTCTACAACCCATGAGCCATACACCAAACATCACAGCATGTCTTACAATGGAATCGTTGACTGACCTTTTACAAGGAAAACGCTCATGACAAATATGCAAAGATCTACAGTTTCCATCAACTATGATTCTGTATGGTCTAGTATGATTACGCTAAGAATTATTCATATATCGGAGATCTTAGAGATTGGTGATAAATAAATTAATGGCCAAATAAATGAGAAAACACAACTCATATCTCCAGTGAATGTTATTAACGTACACTATCAATCGTAGAACGTGTATTCCTTAGTGACAGATAAGGCAAACCCAGATAATGTATTCAGTTGTTCTCTGCAATAAACGTATGATGTAACCCTTGATTATTATTTTTTATGATAAACTAGTTGATCCAATAACTCTTGTTTGCCTTTGCCAATATCATGACATCAGCAGATTTGTTCTTGGGGTGGATTTGTAGTTCTGTTAAAGAGAGTCATGCTGCGTGTATACGTGCTACTTTATGTGACAAGTTACCCGGCATATATTTGTATTTACATGTTTATGTTTCCACTTGGGTCTATGGCCTTCTGGAATTTGAATAAAATAAACTGTTCAAACTGTTCAAACTATACACACTGGTTTGAATATCACAGTAGATGTCATAGCCAAAATCCGTGTCTGTCCAGTTGCCAATGAACACGAATAACCTCCGTACAGTTGTGCCGCAATAGTAGATTGTATTTTACAGGCGTTTATATAGAGTGTAACTGTTCTGGTAGTTCTTCGTCTGGTTTCTCACATATTTTAATACAAGTGATTAACTTAGCTTTTCATCGAGCGAACTGGTAGTTTAATAATGTTGTCAAGTCCTAGTTCTTCTATCCTGCTAACCCGCGAACTCTTGTACCAGGGACTCCTGAATCTTCTTTCCCACTGCGAACTCCAAAACTCATCATCGCATCTGTATTCAGACTGCCATCAGAATCGGGTTTAAAAACTCTGCAGAGGAAGTAAACAATATCAATCATAGATAGTAACTTATAAACAGAGCCATTTAAATGCCATAATTGATAAAGAAATGAGTTATAATTAATGGAGATGGAAACGATGAGCGCATGCTATGATGATATACTGATTTAAGACAAGGGTACACGTTACCGGTCGTAGAACTTCTGTACATAGGATATACATCATTAACACTTTATAGGATGTCATACTTCTTCAGTAACGTGCAACACAGTGGTTGAATAGAAATACAACGATCATGAACATTAGCAAGCATTGACGCAAACGAATTAAGTCACATAGGAACAGTGAGTAGGTTGATCGTTTTTTTCGTTTCCTGTATAACCGTTTTGTAGGAAGTACTGGACTTTTGTTGAATTTAAGAATTAATTTAGATCGACTTATATTAGCTTTAAAATCACAAAACAATCGAATATCACAGCATTCAAATATGTGTGTCAACTACATGTTATTCACACTTGGTTCTAACTAGCTCGCTTAAGTTTAAGATGGCCCTGTTTAACTTAGAGTCCCATACTTTCCCGAACTCTTTGATACTAAAACAACTAAACTTAATCCTTTCAGCAGATCAATGAAGCGCTTTAAACAACATCTAAACACAGGTAATATTTCTTCTTCCAGTGAATCACAGAGGAACAGTTGAACTTGGGAGCAACATTTTAAAGTGTACGATGATACCAATATAGACAACATATCTAACCAGAGCATCAACATACTTTCACTGTAATTGCTACGTAAATAGGACCACAGCAGTTCCAAACGATATAATAAAACTACAAACTATTTAATCTAAGAATTCTTACGAGTTTTCTACTGGCTTTGTTTGATAATTGTGACCAAACATTGTCTGATTGTACACTACGCAGGAAGGTAATGGCAGGATACACTTGTCGCTACTGTGAACGACTAATAGTTGGGATTACCATCATCTGTGTTGTGAAGTGGTTTAATCGTACTTGGTAGCATTGAAGGAAACGTGATATGAACAGGAATCTGATCTCGACTGAGACTTATGTAGCGCAATGAAATATTATACACTGCGAGGTATTTATTATTATAGCACACTTATACAGTATAGCTTCAATCCAGGCCTTGTGATCGCAAATAAATGTTCATTTTCGTTTTCGCTTTGTTGCAACGGAAGAGGCCATACAAGAAAAAGTGTAATCGAGTGTTCTCCACGCTTTGCGTAGAGCTTCTTTTGAATGGTCTTCCGAAGTATTGTTGCTTTATGACGGATGTTATCTCGACAATCTTAGCAGATATGTTTCACATTAACGTTGTAAATATTCGCACTGTGTCTGGGCATGTATGTCCATTCCACGTTGTTTGTTGTTTGGCATAGTGGTCTTTAATGTGCGTTTCAGCAAATGTTGCACTGTCTTTGTTTTTGTATCTCAAAGTCAATATACTGGCATGATACGGTCGCTACATTTCGACAGATTAACATGGTTTAATCTGGAATTGCTTGTCAATTTGACATGTAGATTTTATTTTTATTTATGCATCATGGAAGCAGTAATTGATATTGCACATGTAATTATCTCAAGTTGGAGGAGTGTTGTTTGCAAATAGACAATGAGAGTCCGAACTCATGATTGGATGACTGCCATTAACCCATCACACGAACAGGGATTTACTTTGCCAAACCGTAAATTTATACAGATTTCTATGATGATCTGCTTGCAGATGTAAACTAAATCGTTTACAAATGTCCTCATTATGTGGGAGGTGATAAGGTCTTTTTCTGAAATATTGTTCGTTTTGCATAATATTTATATATTCAACAACTCATATTTGAACATCCCAATCTTCTTCTCTCAGATGAACATGTATTATCAGAACCATGCCATCACAGCAACCAGCTCAAGGGTACTTAACACATTTCCTTTTTATACAATGTTCTCAAGCAGAGCCGTTTAGGATTTGAAAGAGCGTATTGGAATTTTAATTTTCCATTGTTTGGTATTAGCATTTACTGGTCTTCAAGAATGTACAAACATCAAAGTCTGCAACAATGTTGCGATGTCACGCCTTGGAGGTTTTATTTTGAAGACCAACATTCGATATGAAAGAAACAACAACAACAACAACATGGCAATACGAAAACAACAGTACAAGCACACTTCTATTTCTCCGCATCGGTTATATGAACAAATTAGGAACTGTAAAAGTACGTTGAAAAGAAACTTGAATACACATTTGTTTGATGTCGTTTATCAAAGAAATTACTGAAGATCGCGGCAACACAAAACACAATTAAGAGGCTCAACGGACTGAAAAGAACAATGACGTACAACCCAACTATAAATGGACAATTCATATAAACTAAAAAGAAAATACAACAACAGCAAATGAGGAAGCCACATAGTGGTGATTTAATCAATATGGTAAACAGCGCGTGAAGTGTTTGCTGAGAAATAAGACAAATATTACGTGAGACGAACGAGGATACTTTGGTCTAAAAGAATAAAAGCATGTTTGCAACGAAATGTCACAGCAGGTTTCTGTGGTAACGTAAACGTTCGCAACATACGGTTTCAGTAGGACTTGTCGTTATTTAAGAAAATCAAATCAACTTTGTCCATCTTCCCAATCATGGCATAATAAGTTGGTAATGCATCAGATTGCTAACAAAGTAATGGAGTAGCCCACAAGAATACTTGTTTTCATTGGTCTCAAAGTTTGTTTACTCTGAAGTTGTAAGCACATGAACTGAAACGGGCTTCTCTCCACACAAAAGGGTAACTGTAAATAAACATGTGTTAAGTTTCTTAAACGTCTTGAAGTGAAAAACGTATATGCTAGGTTGACATACTTTAAAACAACCAACGAATTATAATTTGCATGAAAAAAGGTTCAGTAATGATACGTTTAAAAAGGAGCTGATTTATGCAGGTGTTTAGGAACCAGTCTTCCCCAATTAAATACACCAATTACATTATTTTACTTAAAGCCCGTATTTCTAAGTAGAACAACTTGTTCAATATCAACTTTACCGAACATGACGTACACTAGAGCAGAACCAGCCTTTCTCAATTAACTTCACTTAAAATGTTATTGTAACCTTGCCCGTATACTTTACGAGACATTTGTGTATAACATGAAACTTATTGACGGCAATTGATCTGAACCTATGACAACAACACAGTGTTATGTTTAATATCAGCGTTATGGCGGTATAGGCTGCCATTCATTGGAAAAGGATAGCAAGTAATCTTTCAGTTTATATTTAGGAAAACACGAAATACTTGTTACAATGGAATGGAAAATCATCAGTATAATTGAAGATAAGCACTAGTATCTGTACATCGTAATCATGTTGTCCTTCTGTAGTAAATTATACTAAAGTCAGACACACTTGAACCACCTTTTCACTGAGTGTCCACACAGTTTATAAACATCGTTTTCTTAATATAAACATTTTCACTTGACTGATATGTATGTCTTCTGAGACTGAAAGCTTTTTTTACAAACGAGATTATAGGCACTAGCTTCATGTCTTGCAGCAGACGAAAGTGCAAGTCGGTAGTATTAAATTGAATGAATAGCAAATACTGGTTTTAGAACTTTTAACAAATTCTGTCTGGTATACGTTTTCGGGTGTAAATCAGTGTTTGTAGAGCTTAGACGTATACAATAACGTTCACTATGAGGGTTGACTTGTTTTGTTAGACTTGGTGCTCATGTGCTGTATTCTCTACCATTGACGTACATGGCTCCTGTTGAGAACTGTTGGAATACCATCTGGAAGTGACAGCGCCAAACCTATTAACCAAAAAGTTATACATTATTGCAGACATTTTATTAGCGCTAGTACCAGTACAGTACAAGAAGCTCAACTAACATAATCAATCAGGAAGGTAAGACTAAAGATATAATGTTACTGTGTAAATGATGAACGTTATTTGTAAACTCAGGACCTTAGACTGTGAAAACAAGAACATCAATGCATGCACTCTTCAATGTTATTTAAATACAAACATGTACAAACGATGTCTATTTGAAGACACACTTGTACCTAACACATTGTATGTAAATAACCTAAAATGATACAAACCGTTTAAGCTTGAATACATTTGTATAACACCATTATATCCAACGGAAGATACACTTTTAGAGGTTGTTCATTTTATTTCATACTGCTCATTTGGACGAGATTTTATCGGAAAATTAATTACCCAATTAAAGCATGCCGCCGGAATCTACGAGCTCTTCTATTTTCATTCGTGTTATTTCCCATTTTCACCTCGATTTGTCAGCTAAGATACTGGTTTACATATTTACCAGTCGAACACATTTGATATAACCCCGTAGTCAAGGAATGGAAAGTAGTTCAGTGATTTAATTGTTAACTCATTTCCATCAGTTTACTTTAATTACAGAGAAAATGCTTACGGCAGTGTAAATATTTGTTTATATGATTACTAGACGTAGAGTGTAGAGTTCCCGTGGACAATTTCATGTCATCACTGTTGAACCATAATTAACATGGACATGTATTTTATATGGACATTTTCCTCAATCACTCCGATACAACAATGTTTCTGTTCGTCAAAGCATCTTGTTGATATGTTCTCGCCTGTGCGTGTTGATGTAAGTAATACAGATCTGTGTCGCTGAATAAAAGGACAAATACATGCTACCGGAGTAAGTCTCGATTGCTCACAAATAGGCAAGCGAAACATGTATATATGTAATGGTGTTTTACCCTATTGATACACATATATTTGATGTAGCAATTTCGTGCACAATGGCGTTGTAGAATATATAACACATACAATTACATCAATGCGTTTGAGTATGTTATGACCTTGAAGACTATCATATGTTGTGGTCCTTACTTTCACGTACTTAAACTTCATCAAGATCGCTTCTCACGTTAACCTATAATAACACTCATGACGTTTTTACTTGTATTTTCTAATTTAATTAAGATCCGAGACATAAAATGGTTTCATAAACTTTGAACAGAACAATCAGACTTTCAGAATTGATATGCGCATGTATTGTAGGAAGATGGCCAACATGTAAGTTATGTCTTATACTGTTCAAATGCAAAACATAAGTAAAAACAATGATAAGCTGTTACACACTAACTTGAAACGTTTAAATGAAAATGATTGTTTGATGTGTACAGTTCTTTAGTACTGTATAACTAAGCACACTGTCGTATTTAAAACAAAAATGCGTTAATTTGGAACAGGTTCTTAGCAGCAAATGTCCCCTTTGTTAAAATTGTTTCAGATATATGGTCAACGAGTTTCATATATAACGTTGTTACTTCTGTTTCTCTCAAACAGATAAGTCTACAGAAACATTAAAAAGATCCCTGCATCATCATTATATATCTGGAGACAGTCTGGTCTCCTGTCCTTACTTATAGTTTTTACGCATTTATTTTAAGTCAGATGATATTTCTTGAATCCTAAATCTCACCAATTACGTTTAATTTATTCCATTTTCTCACGAATGCTGTGCTGATATTCAATCTATCATGTGTAGCCGTATTCCCGGGATGCACATATGTTATCACTTCCAGTAGAACGGATTGTAACTCAGACCGTCAACAAGGCAATGGTGAATGGGTGAAGGCCGAACACAGTCAAAAGTGCTTTATGTCTACAATATGGTAAGAGGACACTATTAAAAAAACACACGCAGAAATATATAATTCCTAAGACTCCATAATGAGGATGTGATCACTGACGTTGAGCTACCGGAATAATAATAATAATAATAATAATAATAATAATAATAATAATAATAATAATAATAATAATAATATAATAATAATATAATAATAATAATAATAATTATAATAATAATAATAATAAAAAAACAAACAAAAAAAACAAACACTATATGTAATAAGATAAACATGCTTAAAGTAGTCTTTATTAAATGATAGATTTACAATAATACTACCTTTGAGCCGTGACTATAATTTACTCACACATTGATCAGTTGTCTGATAAACATGATGTTACTTTTTGTATATATGGCTTGTATGTTTGACAACGCAGTCATATCTAGTGACGTCATAGCAGGTCTTACACATGTTATATTTACTTGAAAACGTTTCGAACACGTTGATCATCGAGTTCGTTAGTTTTAGATGAGCTTGGAAACATGATATGCATGTTCAACACAAAGCAATCTCTCTGAGATGTTTAAATGGTTGTAGACAAGCTATCAAGATTAGTTAATGATTTAAAAGCAGGAACAATTTCATAAAAAAATGTGACTGGTATTTGTCTATTTATCGGATCAGTCACGCAATATAATTCACCCTATGCTGGTATTTAGAGATATATAATGGTTACTTGCACTTATTTACGGTAAACTCACGTGATTGCATACGAACGCATTGTGTTTCCATGTTTGTAGGCCATAATTTGTTGATAAAAATGCATTGTATTCGAAATACGAACATCACGAATAGTGACAAGACAGGGGTTATCTACCATATGATGCGTACTGTGTTCTATTCGCTGAATGATTGGGTTGCATTTACAAAGTACGATTGATATGTCATTACTTGCTATCATTTGCTCTTATATTATACGAGCCAGCATATTTGAATTTATTTTCGTATTTCTGATGTATTGTTTCCATTATGTGCAGACGATACTGATTACAGAGGCGTGTAAATGGTCTAGGAAATGGGGTAATCATAGTAAGGTATTACGTCATGAAATCGGTTATAGATACGAACCAGTTCACTTTAGTACAAACAGTTTCAATTCATGTTAGATGAAGTTAATCCCATATCTCATCCTTTAAACATGGTGATGTGATAACTATTGTACATGAAGAGTGGTATGTTACCAGTAAAGGACACTGATATTTTTTTATTTTTTGGAAAACATTTTTTAGCGTTCGACTTTTGTCGGTTCTGCGTGGTCATTCGTTTTTTTCCTCCCCGCCACAACGGCCAATGACCTCCGACTCCAAAGGATTTTCTATTCCAGATTTTATCCATTACAATTCTTCAGAAAGACCCAGTATTTAGGTAGACGCGAAAACCTAACTTTAAAAAAAATGTGCATACAGAACACATACATGCGTTTAAAAACTCATAGAAACACATATTTACAATGCAACTAGAACTTGATCAAATTTAAGTAGTGAAATCATGTGTTTGTAGCGCCAGTTATCAGGATAACCCAGCATATA
>ENA-OREC01000838-OREC01000838.1-marine-metagenome-genome-assembly--contig:-NODE-838-length-13835-cov-17.762611_pt1 | contig 13835 bp, 9 predicted proteins | sample MGYA00248626_ERZ508543 | MGnify/ENA primary metagenome ERZ508543 (study PRJEB26211, sample SAMN05518279) | marine metagenome | isolation source: Puget Sound, Washington, USA | host: Bankia setacea... | reverse complement strand
GTATTGTATTGTATTATACTTGTCATATTGTATCGTATCGTATTGTATTGTATTATACTTGTCATATTGTATCGTATAGTATTGTATTGTATTATACTTGTCATAGTGTATCGTATTGTACTGTATTGCACTATACGTGTCATATTGTATCGCATTGTATTGTATTGTACTATACTTGTCATATTGTATCGTATAGTATTGTATACCCAACTGTAAACGGCCAATCACATCGCACCATTCCTACCACCTGACCATCCAATATCCTATAAGTTTTGTATGGTATTGGGTTATACTTGCCATATTGTATCGTATAGTATTGTATTGTATTATACTGTCATATTGTATCGTATTGTATTGTATTGTATTATACTTGTCATATTGTATCGTATCGTATTGTATTGTATTATACTTGTCATATTATATCGTATAGTATTGTATTATACTTGTCATATTGTATCGCATTGTATTGTATTGTACTATACTTGTCATATTGTATCGTATAGTATTGTATACCCAACTGTAAACGGCCAATCACATCGCACCATTCCTACCACCTGACCATCCAATATCCTATAAGTATTGTATGGTATTGTATTATACTTGTCATAATGTATTGTATGGTATTGTATTATACTTGTTATAATGTATTGTATGGTATTGTATTATACTTGCCATATTGTATCGTATAGTATTGTATTGTATTGTATTATGCTTGTCATATTGTATCGTATTGTATTGTATTGTATTATAATTGTCATATTGTATCGTATAGTATTGTATTGTATTATACTTGTCATATTGTATCGTATTGTATTGTATTGTATTATACTTGTCATATTGTATCGTTTTGTATTGTATTATACTTGTCATATTGTATCGTATAGTATTGTATTGTATTATACTGTCATATTGTATCGTATTGTATTGTATTGTATTATACTTGTCATATTGTATCGTATCGTATTGTATTGTATTATACTTGTCATATTGTATCGTATTGTATTGTATTATACTTGCCATATTGTATCGTATAGTATTGTATTGTATTATACTTGTCATATTGTATCGTATCGTATTGTATTATACTTGTCATATTGTATCGTATAGTATTGTATTGTATTATACTTGTCACAGTGTATCGTATTGTATTGTATTGTACTATACTTGTCATATTGTATCGTATTGTATTGTACTGTACTATACTTGTCATATTGTATCGTATAGTATTGTATACCCAACTGTAAACGGCCAATCACATCACACCATTCCTACCACCTGACCATCCAATATCCTATAAGTATTGTATGGTATTGTATTATACTTGTCATAATGTAGTGTATGATATTGTATTATACTTGCCATATTGTATCGTATGGTATTGTATTGTATTATACTGTCATATTGTATCGTATTGTATTGTATTGTATTATACGTGTCATATTGTATCGTATGGTATTGTATTGTATTATACTGTCATATTGTATCGTATTGTATTGTATTGTATTATACTTGTCATATTGTATCGTATCGTATTGTATTGTATTATACTTGTCATATTGTATCGTATAGTATTGTATTATACTTGTCATATTGTATTGTATCGTATGGTATTGTATTTTTGTATATTAGAGCTACGAAGGCTAAGCGTAGACATTAAAACCTATGAATATGTCATACAATATTACAAAACTCAAGTATGTAATATTAGGTTTATTTCTAACCATAGCTAAACTAAAATGCTTTATGAAGATCGCATTAGACCTATGAAGCAGTTCCCAGACGTTGACCATACATGTACAGTGCGCATATACGTGTTCATAGTTGTGCACTTATTTACACAGGTAGGTAGTTAAACATTATATATCACCATTCACGAATGCTAAGTGTCAAGAGTATGCACGTCTTTCTCCACCAACATTTAGAGCTGTTCACATGTATATTTAGATACATTTTGCACTTTTTTCTATCCTTTGCTATCCTTTGATTTACTGTGTTTGCTCTGTTCGTTTAAATTCTAGAACAACCCGAATTATGTGCATTGTATTGTAAACCATTGTGTATGACTATGTACGGTAGTATATATGGAATAAAATGTCTGCCTGTATATTTATTTGTTATAAATAAAACCACACCGCGAAGAAGTATATGATGAATTATAAATTGGATAACTAGGTTGGTCAGATACAAGAATCTAGTTTGCACAGTGATACATGTATAGCGGTTCAAAACGAAATAAAAGACAACATACATATCAGATCTAAGAATATTTACAGCGATATTATTATGTGACAAACAACATGTAGATATACAATTTCTTTTATATTTCTGTTAAGCGAAATAAAAGCACACACGGTTTTCGAATCACAATGAGATAACGTATGGCAGTACTATTTTGTGACTAACATGTACAACATTGGTGTACATGTACCCATTTTCTAATGTATGATATGTATATTATGTACTTCAAGGAAAACAATTAAAGTGTGCAGTTGAGAGCGAGATGGTAGACATATGTAGAGAGATACTAGTATGTGACTTACACAGTTCGTATATCCATTTCTTTAACGTATTAAATAATTAAATAAAAGACACATTTTGCGATTCTGAACTAGATTAAGCATGTATTCAGAGAAACAATTGTGTGACTTACATAACTCATTTTCATGTTGTATCCATGTTCTATTGTTATAATGTATTACTCCAAAACGAAACTTGTCACCTATTTTTAGATTCAGAACGTGATAACGTGTAGAGACAATAAACACGAAAACAAATACTTACGAAATTCGTATATCCATTTTTTGTCTGATGTATTACTCTAACATGTAAACGAAACACGGTACAACACCAGTTATGGATGTTTTCGACAGAGGACAACTGTTTTGTAACGTTTCGTTTTGTAGCGTAGTGTGAGAATGTCCATCAACGCCGGTAATTAAGACAAAAACGCACCGCTGTCCCCTCCGGCTTAACGTCGTATGAACGTGGTTTTACGTAGAAACAAATGGATGTTGTAATATACTGTGAACCCGGTTTAATTCGCGAATAGGCTGTTTCTATTTCCAGTGACATTTACTTTGCAACATAAACTGTCTTGTATTAGCGTACATTTGTTTCTAATCGTTGTGCCTTTTTTCCTTGTGGCATACATTTGTTTCTGAATTGTGTGCGTTTTTTCTTGTGGCGTACACTGTTTTCTGATCTATATGCGTTTTTCTTGTGGCGTACATTTGTTTCTAATCATTGCGTTTTTCTTGTGGCGTACATTTTGTTTCTAATCTGTGTGCGTTTTTTTATTGTGGCGTACACTTGTTTCTAATCGTTGTGCATTTTTATTGTGGCCTACAATTGTTTCTAATATGTGTGCGTTCTTTTTCTTTTGGCATACATTTGTTTCTGATCTGTGTGCGTTTTTTTTGTGGCGTACATTTGTTTCTAATATGTGTGCGTTTTTTTTTCTTTTGGCGTACATTTGTTTTTAATTTTTGTGCGATTTTCATTTGGCGTATATTTGTTTATAATCTGTGTGCATTTTTCTTGTGGCGTACACTTGTTTCTAATCTATGTGCGTTTTTTCTTTTGGTGTACATTTGTTTCTAATATTTGTGCGTTTTTTCTTATGTCGTACATTTGTTTCTAATCTTTGTGCGTTTTTTTAATTGTGGCGTACATTGGTTTCTAATCTTTGTGCGGTTTTCTTGTGTTGTATATTTGTTTTTAATCTTTGTGCGTTTTTCTTGTGGCGTACATTTGTTTCTTTTCTTTGTGCGTTTTTCTTGTGGCGTACATTTGTTTCTAATCTGTGTGCGATTTTCTTGTGGCGTACATCTGTGTCTAATCTGTGTGCGTTTTTTGTGGCGTACATTTGTTTCTAATCTTTGTGCGTTTTCTCTTTTGGGTACAATTGTTTCTAATATTTGTGCGTTTTTTTCTTTTGGCGTACATTTGTTTTTAATCTTTGTGCGATTTTCATTTGGCGTATATTTGTTTCTAATCTGTGTGCATTTTTCTTGTGGCGTACAATTGTTTCTAATCTATGTGCGTTTTTTCTTTTGGCGTATATTTGTGTCTAATGTTTGTGCGTTTTTTCTTGTGGCGTACATTTGTTTCTAATCTTTGGGCGTTTTTTCTAGTGGCGTACATTGGTTTCTAATCTTTGTGCGGTTTTCTTGTGTTGAATATTTGTTTTTAATCTTTGTGCGTTTTTCTTGTGGCGTACAATTGTTTCTAATCTATGTGCGTTTTTTCTTTTGGCGTATATTTGTGTCTAATGTTTGTGCGTTTTTTCTTGTGGCGTACATTTGTTTCTAATCTTTGGGCGTTTTTTCTAGTGGCGTACATTGGTTTCTAATCTTTGTGCGGTTTTCTTGTGTTGAATATTTGTTTTTAATCTTTGTGCGTTTTTCTTGTGGCGTACATTTGTTTCTTATCTTTGTGCGGTTTTCTTGTGGCGTACATTTGTTTCTAATCTTTGTGCGTTTTTTTTATTGTGGCGTACATTGGTTTCTAATCTTTATGCGGTTTTCTGGTGGCGTATATTTGTATTTAATATGTGTGCGTTTTTCCTGTTGCGTACATTTGTTTCAAATATATGTGCGTTTTTCTTTTGGCGTGCATTTGTTTCTAATCTTTTTGCGTGTTTTGGTGGCGTACATTTATTTCTAATCTTTGTGCGTTTTTCTTGTGGTGAACATTTTTATTTCTAATCTGTGTGGGATTTTCTTGTGTTGTATGTTTGTTTTTAATCTTTGTGCGTTTTTCTTGTGGCGTACATTTGGTTCTAATTGTTGTGCGTTTTTCTTGTGGCGTACATTTGTTTCTAATTGTTGTGCGTTTTTCTTGTGGCGTATATTTGTTTCTAATTGTTGTGCGTTTTTCTTTAGACGTACATTTGGTTCTAATTGTTGTGCGTTTTTCTTGTGGCGTACATTTGTTTCAGTCTTTACTTTTATGTTTCTTGTCTTATTTGTCTATGTTGATGTTAACCGTGATATAGGTGCTGTTCGTCTATAGTGTATGCTTTACTTTATAATGTTGTCCAGATGTGAGATCACGTGTACTAGCTCTATAAAGCGAAGCAGGGTCATTTTCGCGGATATTTTGTTCTCTTTTTGTTTTGTTTTTCATTGAAGTTATCGTTTATGAAGATTAGATTTATTTCCGAGCTCAAGTATTATATTTTATTTATATATTCTTTTTTTTTTACTTTATTCATCTGCCACAATGCCCTCGATATGAGTGATGCGGGTAAATTTCCGTGTTCAAATAAACAACGTAAGCCTTTGAACTGGTCAACGCCACCTACCAAATACCTTCCACCCTACAAGAGATCAACAAATGCTCACTTCGACACCACCTGTGGTACGACGACACCACCTGTGATACGACGATACCACATGTGGTACGACGATATCATATGAACCGTGAACTTTGTGCAATGGAACGAAACTTTCATTTTTGCTTCACTTTCATGTTCCCTATTTATAGGATTTTTAAAGGCACACCGTGTGTTTTTCATCTTTACAACCAGACAAAAACTAATAAATGAATGCTAGTACCGTGTTAAGTATACACAATAGTGTAGATATGTGCTAACGTGGAAGCACCGAGTACGCAAATGTTGACCATCAAATAGTATACGATTTGGATGAGTGGGGCTGCTTTCAAATCGTCAGTTTTGACACGTATTATACCAATAGATATAATTGATGCGTGCTTTATATTGCTTATCATCTAAAATACTAATTTGGAGTCGGAATATAACGTTGATTCCAGTGGATAGAATAAGAATATAATGTTGATTCCAGTGGATAGAATCAGAATGCAACGTTGAAACCAGTGGATAGAATCAGAATATAACGTGGATACCAGTAGATAGAATCAGAATATAACGTTGATATCAGTGGATATGATCAGAATATAACGTTGATATCAGTGGATATGATCAGAATATAACGTGGATACCAGTAGATAGAATCAGAATATAACGTGGATACCAGTAGATAGAATCAGAATATAACGTTGATATCAGTGGATATGATCAGAATATAACGTTGAAACCCGTGGATATAATCAGAATATAACGTGGATACCAGTAGATAGAATCAGAATATAACGTTGATTCCAGTGGATAGAATCAGAATATAACGTGGATACCAGTAGATAGAATCAGAATATAACGTTGATTCCAGTGGATAGACTTAGAATATAACGTTGATACCAGTGGATATAATCAGAATGTAACGTTGATTCCAGTGGATAGAATCAGAATATAACGTTGAAACCAGTGGATAGGATTAGAACGTAACGTGGATTCCAGTGGATATAATCAGAATATAACGTTGATTCCACTGGATAGGACCTGCATATAATGTTGAAACCACTGGATAAGACCTGAATATAACGTTGAAACCACTGGACATGATCACATTGTACGCTGAGACTAGTGGATAATATCAGAATATAATGTTGATACCAATGGATAGGATCAGAATATAACGTTGATATCAGTGGATATGATCAGAATATAACGTTGAAACCACTGGATATGACCTGAATATAACGTTGATATCAGTGGATAGGATCAGAATATAACGTTGATATCAGTGGATAGAATCAGAATATAACGCTGATTCCAGTGGATATAATCAGATTATAACGTTGAAACCAGTGCATATAGGATCTGAATATAACGTTGATTCCAGTGGATAGGACATGAATATAACGTTGATACCAGTGGATAGAATCAGAATATAACGTTGATTCCAGTGGATAGAATCAGAATATAACGTTGAAACCAGTGGATAGCATCAAATTATAACGTTGAAACCAGTGGATAGGACCTGAATATAATGTTGATTCCAGTGGATAGGACATGAATATAACATTGCTATCACTGGGTAGGAACTCAATATAACGTTGATTCCAGTGGATATAATCAGAATATAACGTTGAAAACAGTGGATAGGATCAGAATGTAACTTTGATACCAGTGGATAGAATCAGATTACAACGTTGAAACCAGTGGATAGGACCTGAATATAATGTTGATTCCAGTGGATAGGACATAAATATAACGTTGATACCACTGGATAGGACCTCAATATAACGTTGATACCAGTGGATAAAATCAGAATAGAACGTTGATTCCAGTGGATATAATCATAATATAACGTTGAAACCAGTGGATAGGACCTGATTATAACGTTGATATCAGTGGATATGACCTAAATATAACGTTGAAACCACCGGATATGATCACATTGTACGTTAAAACCGGTGGATAAGATCAGAATATAATGTTGATTCCAGTGGATAGGATCAGAATATAACGTTGATATCAGTGGATAAGATCAGAATATAACGTTGTTATCAGTGGATAGGACCTGAATATAATGTTGATTCCAGTGGATAGGACATGGATATAACGTTGATACCACTGGATAGGACCTCAATATAACGTTGATACCAGTGGATAAAATCAGAATATAACGTTGATTCCAGTGGATATAATCAGAATATAACGTTGAAAACAGTGGATAGGATCAGAATGTAACTTTGATACCAGTGGATAGGACCTCAATATAACGTTGATACCAGTGGATAAAATCAGAATATAATGTTGATTCCAGTGGATAGGACATGAATATAACGTTGATACCATTGGATAGGACCTCAATATAACGTTGATACCAGTGGATATGATCAGAACATAACGTTGATATCAGTGGATAGGACCTGAATATAATGTTGATTCCATTGGATAGGACATGGATATAACGTTGATAACACTGGATAGGACCTCAACATAACGTTGATATCAGTGGATATGATCAGAACATAACGTTGATATCAGTGGATAGGACCTGAATATAATGTTTATTCCAGTGGATAGGACATGGATATAACGTTGATACCACTGGATAGGACCTCAATATAACGTTGATACCACTGGATAAAATCAGAATATAACGTTGATTCCAGTGGATATAATCAGAATATAACGTTGAAAACAGTGGATAGGATCAGAATGTAACTTTGATACCAGTGGATAGGACCTCAATATAACGTTGATACCAGTGGATAAAATCAGAATATAACGTTGATTCCAGTGGATAGGACATGAATATAACGTTGATACCACTGGATAGGACCTCAATATAACGTTGATACCAGTGGATAAAATCAGAATATAACGTTGATTCCAGTGGATATAATCAGAATATAACGTTGAAACCAGTGGATAGGACATGATTATAACGTTGATATCAGTGGATATGACCTGAATATAACGTTGAAACCACCGGATATGATCACAATGTACGTTGAAACCGGTGGATAAGATCAGAATATAATGTTGATTCCAGTGGATAGGACCTGAACATAACGTTGATATCAGTGGATAGGACCTGAATATAACGTTGATATCAGTGGATATGACCTGAATATAACGTTGAAACCACTGGATATGATCACATTGTACACCTTGTATGTTGAAACCAGTGGATAAGATCAGAATATAACGTTGAAACCAGTGGATAGAATCAGAATGTAACGTTGAAACCAGTGGATAGGACCTGAATATAATGTTGATTCCAGTGGATAGGATCAGAATGTAACGTTGAAACCAGTGGATAGGACCTGAATATAACGTTGATATCAGTGGATATGACCTGAATATAACGTTGAAACCACTGGATATGATCACATTGTACACCTTGTATGTTGAAACCAGTGGATAAGATCAGAATATAACGTTGAAACCAGTGGATAGAATCAGAATGTAACGTTGAAACCAGTGGATAGGACCTGAATATAATGTTGATTCCAGTGGATAGGATCAGAATGTAACGTTGAAACCAGTGTATAGGACCTGAATATAACGTTGATACCAGTGGATAGACTCAGAATATAACGTTGATACAAGTGGAAAGAATCAGAATATAACATTGAAACCAGTTGATTGGATAATAATGTAACGTTGATTCCAGTGAATAGAATCAGAATATAATGTTGAAACCAGTTGATAGGATAATACTGTAACGTTCAAACCAGTTGATTGGATAATAATGTAACGTTGATACCAGTGGATAAGATCAGAATATAACGTTGAAACCAGTGGGAAAGGTCAGAAAATAACGTTGAAACCAGTTGATAGGATAATAATATAACGTTGATACCAGTGGATAGAATCAGAATAAAACGTTGAAACCAGTGGATTGGATAAGAATAAAACGTTGAAACCACTAGAAATGATTATAATATAACGTTGATACCAGTAGATAGAATCAGAATATAATGTTGATACAAGTGGAAAGGATCAGAATAAACCGTTGAAACCAGTGGATTGGATAAGAATAAAACGTTGAAACCAGTGGATTGGATAAGAATAAAACGTTGAAACCAGTGGATTGGATAAGAATAAAACGTTGAAACCACTAGAGAGGATTAAAATATAACGTTGATACCAGTGGATAGAATCAGAATGTAACATTTATAGCACTGGCTTGCAAAATAATATAATCTCAATACCAATGGATATGATCTGAATGTCGGCACGAGTAGAACCTTGAAACCAGCGGATACTTTACCTTTAATTTTACCTAAGTCACGTTCACAATATCCTGTTTGTTTCACGGTTGTTGATGACCACGAGTGCATAAACAAGGGTCATCTAATTAATGATCACATGACGGTTGGACGTAAATGAACGCATGATATATATGTTAAGTAAATGTTGTTTCATTTAGACTTGTCGCATAGCAAGGACACGTTGATTTGACGTCTTAAATACAAAAAACGAAGGAGTGAATTGCAAATAACGGTAGATTGGTTTACAATTTTCAAGAATAACTAAAGCTATGAAAATCTACCAGAGAAGAAAGTATTCATATAAGTTTATATTAGTCGGACAAACTACTTAAATATAGTTTTAAATGTAGTGTTAGCAGTTAATTTGCTGTATATGTTGCACAATAGTTTATGCTTGTGAAACGATCATGGGCGGCGTGACACAGTGTTTAGCGCGTCTAACTCGTTATCGGTGATATCGAACTAAATCAACGGCTCGTTGTTTCCATATGCATGCAACTTAATTGGCTTATTTAATTAGTGAACGTATTAGACCTAGATACCAATCTAACATAAAACTCTCACTGATCATGTATACTTATTTATTATAGTTCGATTCAAGAAAACCAGTATTTGAACGATTTTGACAAGTGTTTCGCTTGATTCAAGTTTCTTTTTTTTTTTCTAATTAGTACATTGTACAAAGTCGTTGTTAGCAACATGTATATAGTATATCTGTGTTACAATTACCGTACTGTTTAAAAAGGTCTGACATGTTTTCTTTTTGTAGGTCGTTATGTTTTATTGTAGATGTTGTTTTTCCATTTACATCAACTAATCATTAAACTAGGTGATGTAGGTTTCACAATAACCTTATCGTATTTATGTTCGGGTTTCTTAGTCTTTGTATCCACTGAAAACCCAAACCGGAAGCGGTGTTTTGTTTCCCGTTCAACTTAATATTGGCAACGTTTTACAAACACGCGAGTAAACATATCCCAATACAATATGCACATAAGCAAAACACATTAGAGCCAACTTGAATGTATAGGTGGCATTGTTTTGTATAGAAGTTACCTGTAACACAAAACCAAAGGAAGTCGCATTTTAACCAATAAACGCGATCTTTTGAATATAGCTGTACTTGACTCATCATCTTTTGTTATAAACGCTGACAAAAATCGAACTGTATATACATGTATACCGCGTTGTTTCATAATTTAACTCTTGGCAATGACTATTTCATGTAAACAAAGGTTTATATCTAATTACGTCTAAATACTATTTAATTAATACATATATTAAACGAAGTTCATATTTTAATAGGACCGCGCGAAAGGTTTATCTTCTCTTCGGTGAAATCATTTTTATCGGTGACCCTAATAAAACACAAGTTAGTAGATTGATTTTTCTCCGTAAACCTTCAAGTCCAAATTGGATTGAACATTCTCGATATCGTAATGCACAACGTTGCAATTATGGGTGTTTTAGTTGCAGTAGTTTCGTTGGTACAAGGGTCGAACTTGACTGCGTTGTTTTCTGATTACAAGCCGCTCAATGAAACAGTGGACGGTTACCAATATTGGACGCATCCATCATCTGCACATACGTACTTGTTTTGTCCAGACATTTGCAACGAATGGGAGGACAAAGAACCATGTTGTATGTGCGCGTCCGTACCGTGTTGGACATCTGCGGTATTGAATTAAATCACTTATTATAGAAAGTATGGATCCATTCGGGAGCGGATTACTCATGGAAGGCGCCACACCCACTCCAGACTCGTCCATTTAGACAATACATAGGGTATCTCACTCACAGCACGGACTTACACTACTACCGACGGACTTGTGTGTGTTCTCTGCAACAACTGTGGACGCAGACTTCAGTGGAAACTCTCTCGAGAATGTTACCAATGTGAAGTGTCTGAACTCTTTAGATAAGTTGAATTTAAACCGAAACAAAATCAAATACATCTCCAATGACACGTTTACCAACATGACATATTTGCGTATCCTCGATTTATCTGAAAATGTGTTGATGACGCTTGAGCCTAACACAACAACGATAGCATACGGAAACATATTTCATGTTGACATTTCTAACAATATTTTAGACTCATTCGACATCACGAACGCTTTTCGGATAGGTCCATATTGTAAATTGTCATCCAAAGCATCTAACATCGAAAAGTTTGTCAATAAGACAAATTTTACAATCAACGAAAATGAAAAATACGGCCACGGTCAACTTCTATTTGACCAAGGTACTGTATTTGATTTTCGGGTTTTCCACGCAATGGGAGTTCAACAGATATCCGAATTACGTAACGTAATAAAGGGTAATATAATCCCTGACAACGTGTCTGCGAGGTGTGATTGTTTCTTGGTTCCAGTGTTGGAACACTTTGGGGTACATGAACACCTGCTGGAGTCGTTAAATGCAAATTTTATGTGTGAATCACCAGAACGAAACCGAGGTCTTAATCTCTCTGACCTTATCAGGAGACAATACTACTCTGATCTATCTTGTGAAATGCCTGACTGCCCGTTTGGATGTAAGTGTATAGATAAACAATTCGAGAAGATAGTTAGTGTAAAATGCATAGGTATCGATACTTTACCTGATGACATACCAGTGGGCTATTGGTCTTACACTGATCTGGAATTGTGTATAAATGCAAGTACATTAACAGACCTAGGTAATAGAGAATATCTCTCACGAGTAAAGAACTTGGTTTTAGTCAATATAGAACTTACTCAATTAGACCCAGCGGCTATTTTGTTGTTAAAAGGTGCTACTATTGACATCAGATCTCAGCAGCTTGAGAGTTTACCTGTACAAATATTCGATCTTGACCGGACAAAGATTTTATTCGGACCTTCTCCTGTGATCTGTAATTGTGAGAATCTTTGGGTTGGAGAATGGATCAGAACAAAAGGTGGACCGGGAATCCTGATGTGCAACACCGACACTGCTATCGTTGATGCGTTCTCTGTGACGTCCGAATCAATACAGTGTATTGACGAGGATTCTGATTTAGGAACGCTGGCATACTCACTAGGCACAATGTCCGTATTCATTGCTGTTTTCTCAATACTGGCTTTCTGCTTTCGCTATGAACTTTTGATAATGAAGCGAAGAAGATTTGACCGTATTTGCGATGGAAACCTTCCAATATTTGTGTCATTTAATGATAATGATGAAGGATGTAATGGTGCTAATCTAGACAACCTGGCTAAAAAGGAGCTTATAAACGAACCAACACCAAATGGAGATCAGAAACAACAACGGCGGAATCTGGACCACCCTCTGGAAATGCGCAAACGGAGACGAGAATTGTTGCGTCATCGCCGACCACAAAACTGGATAGACAATGTACATAACTTCGTTCTATACGAGTTGAGTGAACGCTTTGATGATTACACGCGAGACTATTACTTGCCCCTTTTAGACGCTGATGTTGGCGAGGACAGGGACACGCTGACACTAGATAAACTTGAACAATGTGATAAGTATGTCGTAGTGCTCAGTAAAAGGTATATGGAAGACCGTGATTGTCGATTTGAGTTTGATGCAATGTGGAAGAAGTTTGTTAAAGATCCTCAGAAAGACATCATTATTTCCAGCTACGATACTCTTAAAACATCAGAGGTGAAAGATAGACGTCTGAAAGCCTTCCTACGTGTTCACGATGACATCAACTACCTAAATAGAGATGGAAAAATATTCACCAGGCTCGACCGACGTCTAGGACAGAGGGTTCTTTCTCGAAATAAGCCTTCCACCGCATATATGCGGTCGTATAGTCAAAGCCCTGAAGTACCGCCATTATCTCTAGTTTCAAGTGCACTGGATGGTTTATCAACTCCTGATTCACTTGTCTATAATGTCCGATTTTCGCGCAACGTTCGTGAGGCTTCAAACACAAGAAACCTATCATTCTGAAAGTCTACTGTTATTTTAGAATGCTCACAAGATAACTCTCCCGTTTCGGTCATAGTAAAGAAAAGTTATAAACTTGACAGTTCTAGAATTTCTACAGTTTCTGTTTAGAATTAAACCTTAGCACACTTTTATTTTGTCTGAGGAATATGTTAACTCGTTGAACGTAACAAAGATGTTGTAGATTTGCCTATTTAAGCATATCTGGTATTCGCGTTTTAATCTTATTACTTTGACGTGGTACACTTAGCAAGGTTAAACTTACTTTGACGTGGTACACTTAGCAAGGTTAAACTTACTTTGACGTGGTACACTTAGCA
>ENA-OREC01000837-OREC01000837.1-marine-metagenome-genome-assembly--contig:-NODE-837-length-13838-cov-14.048107_pt1 | contig 13838 bp, 7 predicted proteins | sample MGYA00248626_ERZ508543 | MGnify/ENA primary metagenome ERZ508543 (study PRJEB26211, sample SAMN05518279) | marine metagenome | isolation source: Puget Sound, Washington, USA | host: Bankia setacea... | reverse complement strand
AACTGCCTACGAAAGAAATTGTGTTATTATTGATTAATTTGATTGTATATAAAGATGTTGCAGCAAAAATGAATGTACATGTATTTCTATATGTACATTTTGCAAAGTTGTTGAAAATTAAAGTAAATATGTTACCAAAGTGCGTGTTTCTGTTCATATTCTGATGTACTGTTTACATTTACAGTTGTAGTTTTTTTATGACAACTTATCCAAGTATATAATATCAGGGCCCAATTTCATAATACTTTAATCCGGCTTAGATTTAATCCAATATATTTCATGCAAAATTATATCAGGAATGTTTAAAGCAGAATATATAGTTTACCTATGAATCTACATAAACATCACTTGTATTTGTTTGAACAACACAGCGAATCATTCAAAATTTGGTCAGCAATTATAAGGATTAATACTGAGGGTAAATCCTTGATTATGAAATTGGGCCCAGGTTGCCTTCTTATGCCTACTGTCTACAATCAGTTTAGTGAGAGAATACTCCTGCCATTGTCAGGTCATTAAAATGGCTATATATACATCCTCTTAAACATGTTTGAATTTTAACCAACATTTCTGTAAGTTGACTCTTATGCCATTTATACAATCACTGTTGGTAGTTGAGTTTGTAGAAATATCTAAAACAAAACGACAATTGTTTAGCTAAGATTTTATAGAACAAAGGTTGAATCTTCTAAACCATAAAATGTGCAGGACTTAAATATTCCAGTTCTATAACCCAGACAAGTGGGTTTGGGTGCAGGACAAACGTTTTGAGATTTGTTATGTACATTTATAGTTTTTGTTATACCATACCCAATGATATGCAGGACGTGTAGAGACTTTGAGAATGTGTGTGTCCTTGAAAATGTAAACATAGTTTTGTGTTGTTGTTTTTTGTAATCTCTATATACATCAACTATGCCAGTGAACATATGAGGAATGACTTTGGAGTCAAGATACATGACCAAGGGACAGTACTCCATTTCCTAATGTATTAAACAATTGAAATAGATAAAAGTATAACAATGGAATTAACCAAGCACGCTTTCCACTCACTTTATTAACTAGAAGTCTAATCACTGAAGCTTTTTAAAACATGTTCAATGTATTGACTAGTAGGAACAGGGATAAAGTAAGGCACATTTGGATTGACTAGTAAGAACTGGGGTAAAGTAAGGCACATTTGGATTGACTAGTAAGAACAGGGGTAAAGTAAGGCACATTTGGATGGACTAGTAGGAACAGGGATAAAGTAAGGCACATTTGGATTGACTAGTAAGAACTGGGGTAAAGTAAGGCACATTTGGATTGACTAGTAAGAACAGGGGTAAAGTAAGGCACATTTGGATGGACTAGTAAGAACAGGGATAACGTAAGGCACATTTGAAACACTATGAGATCACAACATCTACTGCAAGGGTAGTAAGGATACATCATTATACTTGTACATATAGAAACACATATTCTACCAGCTATATAAATACATAGATTACACAACCCAAACAAAACCTAACAGCTCATAATGATAGCATACAAATATGAAAGAAGTTGGCATAGAGTTCAATATTTTGGCACATAGGTTGAATGCTGTCATGCTGTTCAGTTTGCTACATTCACTTTTGGAAAAGCTATAGAAAATACTGCACTACTTGGCTGTACACAAACACTGATCTGGCAAAGATTTTTTTTATCACATGACATTCCTTGTTTCTAGTGTAATATACTCATTACAAATTACTTAATATTAGACTTGTGAAATATAATATTAGAAATGATTCCTTTAATAAATTGTAGAGAAAAATGATTTCATAACAATCTGTTTTGCTAATTTCTTTCTTTTATCATCATGTGATAACGGTAATTTTACATTCGCTGTCATTTCAATAAACCTTGAGTAAACTCTTTGAAGAAAATGTTATTAATCTTGTCAAAGGTTGCTTCAATAAGCATATTCTTGCACTTGTTTGATAAAAGTTTATATGAAATGACGACTCAAGTTAGACTCTATACAACATGTAGTCATTAAATCATGAGTGTATTCTGTGTCTGTGATTCTGAAGCTGCACACATAGCCCCATGATTTAACTCTGCATACTGTATCCTGAAATATAACAAACAGTCAAGTTATTCTTTGTAAACTTCTTAATCCTCTCCAAGCAAAGCCATCATGTACAAACAATTTAAACAATTCAAAGTCATGAATACGAAAAATATACAATACATGTAATGACACTGTCAATGGTTAAATGAGAACTGCTGCAACTGCCTTCTTATTTCATATACAGTTACAACATTTTCCCACTCAACCCTTGATATTCACATTAACAGCACAGAAAACATTTTCCATTCAGAATTACAAGCTATGCAAGAGAATAAGTAATTTATTGGTAGACTGCCCCTTTAAATAAATACCATACATGGTAGACTGCCCCTTTAAATACCATACATGGTAGACTGCCCCTTTAAATACCATACATTGCTTTGGATCAGTCAGTCAATGGTAAACCCTGTGGTTTCTGCCAAACAACTAGATAACCCTTTGATATCAGATGCTTAAATTTATGAACTTATTGTTACCTGTTGATGACCTTTATGGATTTATATAAGTCAAAAGTTTAAGATTATGATGAAATGATTGTACAGTCAAACTGTTTACAATCAATGTCAGTTCAAACTTCATCAAAGTATCCTGTTGTTTCCTTATGCCCGCATTGCTTAGTACTGGTTGGTTCTAGCAAGATTTACATAAAACAGAATTGATTGTTCCAAATCAAATTAAAATAAACAAGTAAAATCTAATGTGTCTGGTCTAGGACTCTTTAAAAGTTGGTACACATGTTTAAAAGATACGTTCATTGATTATCCCTCTATTGTTACAAGTGCTTACACAGAATCATCCTGTGTTTCCCCTTGTGTTTGATAACCAGCACCAGGTGTCACAGAGTAGTGGGGCGGTAGGTAGGATGAGTGCCGCTTTGTTCGGTCTCTTTGAGCGCGCCTATCTCTGTAGGATTAATATAAAACATTTACTTCATTTTTTTTATAGAATCTTATTTTTTACTGACATAATTTACAGTTTTTGGATCATAAAATCTAAATACATGTAATAAGAAACAAAACACTTACACTGTTTAACCAGAACTGAGTTAAATCACAAAAGGATACTCTTATCATGCACTATTTAGTACTTATATCCCCTTGAAATAGTTCAGCCCGCAATTATCTTCTTTCATGCACATCCTCAGGTTGTTTACTGCAATTGTGTAAAGTTTCATCAGTATCAGTTCATCTATTAATAGAGGAGTTGCGCTTAAGAGACATATCTGTTGACAAACTGGCGGACTGGGTGATTTCTATATATCCCCAAAAACATTGCGGGTGGTAAACCAAAGTGTCAAGAGTCTACTACTGACTGAACCCCAACAGCCAGACCCTACCAACCTACTTACTTACAAGTTGCTTCCAACCAAAGGGACATTTACTCTACTCTATTCTTATTTACCTATTTAAAGTCCCGGGTGCGCTGGCTGTTCCACGCCCACCCCTCCTGTACCTGGGATCATTTTCAAGGTTTAACGAAGCTGTAGGTGCCTCTCTGTCTGCACAGGCTGATAACAACGGCGTGTCTCTATTGTGTGACAAATGGCGCAGGTTGAGAGATGCACGGCGCATTGAGTTGTATTGCTGCATCTGTGTTCTGAAAAACAAAATACATTGTAACATCAGGGACTTAGTTGAAGTAATTTTCTGTTTGAATTGAGTTAGTCTTATTATTGAGACATTCTTTGTAGTTTTAGTAAACAGCATTACAAAAGTTACAAAGATGTACATGTATATAAGTTAGCATAAATATTCCGTTACTTGACCCTTTAGTGGTTTAATTGTTTCTACAATGCCTATGTATAAAGTTTAAAAGAAAGATATGCATAGAGACTGTGCTGTATATAATTAAATCAAGAAATTGAAATAGTAGCTGTTTTACTTACTCATCTGTTATCACATCAGACTTTTTCCTGAAACAAATAATAGAAATTTAATAAAGTTGACGTTGTTTCCTTACCTAAATTGTTCTATTATATGTCCATTTTCTCTTATAAGATCTTTTCAAATTTGTTTAATTGCTAATTAGTTGATCAAGATAAAATGAATTGATTATATTTATTTTAGGCTTTTTGTTGTCTTATCAATTATCACAGGTTATGACAATGAGATTATAAAATATATTAATAATATATGAAACGTTAAAAGCATATAAATACTACGTTATTTTTTAGTTTAATTGCGAAACAAGCAATTGTGCGTATGTAAATCATGTTGCAATCTGTTCCTGAAATCAAGTTCTGAACATTGAGGATAAGACTGTCTCAATCAGGAGCCTTTGACAGGGTTCGAAGAGAGCCAGCTTTAAAGTTATACTTTGCTCATATTTGATATTAAAGAAAATGAATAAACATATAACAGACAGTTAATATATCAACAATATACATGATGAACGTATTAAGGGCAAATATATCCCATCGTACATTTCTGAAAACGGGGTTTAAATATTCATAAATCCAGTTTTTTAAGAAGCGGAAATTGCCGAACCTAAACAAGTTTCGATCCGGTCATTTACGATGTTCAAATATTTACGATGATATGCATAAATCATAAATTGGTGAATGTCGCACGGTAGTGAAAAGCGTCCGCAAACAAACATGTTTGATCTGAATCTACTACAACGAGGACATACGCATCAGTTAATACGTCATGTAAAGGATCTTTTTAAAGTTGTTTGGAACTCCAGTAGCAATACTGTGCGATTAAAAAATGTGTTCAGATGCACCAGGTATATCTTTAAGTGTTAGTCATAAAGCAAAGCAGAGATTAAAAGTTATAGACACTTCTTTTAGATACTGTTAATGTTGCTGCATTAAACTACACAGATGAAAAGAATAGTCCTCAACATCTAAAATTCTGAATATAACTGGATTTTGGAATGACAATCATATTGTTTGGAGTAATGTATGTAGACACTACCTACCTCTTACAAGAGCCACAGCACAGTATGATACTGGTGATGAACACAATGAAGAACACTACACCACCAGGTATAACCACAATGTATACAAACTCCCAGAACATGTCATGGCACCTTCCATCTCCACAGTCCAACCCTCTATCTATACGCTCCATCTGTACAAATATAAACTTTTGTCTATTACTGTAATATCACATGTACTATTAACCACTAGTTTTTCAAAGAAAATCCTTGTATTCTAAATTATCACAAATGCATGTTTTTATATTAACCACCAAACACTATAAAGAACAATACACTTTTAGTTTCAGCATATATTTATCTCGAGCAATTATTCATGCACTTGGAATAACGCTTTGTTGTGAATTCTAGTTTATACAATGATACATGATGATGTTGTATTTGCAAGTATTCCTGTAAAAGTTTAAGAACTTTGTTCAACTTGTAAAGTGTAACCTAATTTGTACAGGAATTCGATCAAATAAAACGAACTTTTACCATGATGTCTTTGTTTAACTAACTGCACCTCGTCTGTACCATCAGCTCCTTGATCCACTAATCTAAAACCAATAAAAAATCACATTATTCTGAAAATTATCATATTAATTAAACTACTTTTGCATCGTTTCAATAGCAAGAAGGTAATTGCTTCAGCAGCATACGGGAATACCCGGAAACACACGATCAAGAACTATGGTTAACGGAAGATTGAATCGGTTGGTCACGTGATGTTTTGTCAAAGGCGGAAACTTCGAAGCGGACATTAGGATCCGATTTGGTAAATATTCAATTTTTCTACAATTTAAATGATTACAAATCGAAAATGTTTCACAAACGTATGGTCTAAGCATAAATGACTTGTTCATGCATTGTTTCAAGTGCGTTAACCAAACACATACCGTTTTAATTACGTTTTCCACCAAAAACAAGTTTGTCCAGTCGCGAAAACCTGTTACATTTACATTGTTTTGTCGACAAATCATATTGACTGGTGGTATGGTGTCACATAAAGGTTATTTTATTTAGAGACAAATCAGTTCCAGACCGTCATATCAGATTTGTCAACAATTTAATTTGAAGTTCAAATTAAAATCTCTTTAAACTCATTTTTAAGACCTCATCATAGGGAGCATGTCAAACCGGCCACACGTCAATCTGACATATACCAAACGCAACCAATTTGTAATTTTAATGATTATAATGTACCAGAATATAACAAAAATCTATATGTCTGGTTCAAATTTCGATAAGGCAGGTTCATCCATAAATGTGGCCGAATTATACAGGTCTACAATAATAATCTATTACTGGTTGGACCAAATTTTTGTCAAGTTTGACTGTAATCATTGCTATGAACTACAGGTGTTTCCACCTTTATCAATTCAAAACGCAGAAGACACTCATAATGCGTTAATGCATAGAAACATGTATACTATATCTACAGAAAATGGCTCATAATTCAGACAGATATTGATCTAGACTTAGTCACTATAGTGTCAACTTTGTACTTGTATGTGTCCTTTACTAGTTTAGCAGTGGTAGCACAATGGGAGAAAGAAGGAAGATAAAAGATGTGTTTGTGCAGAGTCAGACCGGCCTGCAAGGACATGGGAAGCTGATAAAGATACTGCATAAACTCTACGATCAGGTGGGTTGTTCATCTAATACTTAGGAGTTGATAAGGGCTTTAAGATGCTGAATGTCTGTATATGTTCGCCTTCTATTAAAAAGGTCATCTTCTAACACATTCTTTTATATTCCAAATTATACTTCAAAAGTGGAGCAGAATGTGAGAACAACTTTGCCCATTCATTGCACCTCGAAAGTGGGTCGAGTTAACCCCTTTACTGGTGGGCTGTTCAAATGAAATGTACATTTTGATTCAAATGAGTAATTTCAAAATATTCTTAAAACTATTTAACTTTTTAGCAAACCGTTTTAAAATTTGATAGCTAAAATTATCATTTGTCTTTCTTACTCTTAGTGTTACTTTTACCTTTGTTTTATTAAGGAGCTTTAAATTTTCTTTTACATTTCATGGGCTATTCAATGCACACACGTTTTTACAGCCAATTTACTTTAACAACTTGACAAGAAAGAACAGCCACTGGACCACAAAGACTAAATACCACACACATTTATTCCTTAATAAAACAATACAGGGCTGGAGCTTAGAATATTTTTTCCAAGAGACGAAATATAATTTATAAGCAATTTCATGGGACACCTGTTATATTTCACACACAGTACTGATGTGTAACACTAACAGGCTATTATTGTTAGATTGCGAATGTTTTTTAACTTTATTATAAAAAACATTTACAGTCTGTCAAAACATCTGCTAGACAATGAATGAATGATGTTGGTTGTTGTCTTTTTCAGAGTGACTTTCCCAGCTTTTGGTCAGAATTCAGTCACTGCTTGAAGTATGCTATGGTCGTGTTTAAGAGAGAGCCAGCAGTGGAAAGAGTGATTGATTTTGTCTCCAAGTTTGCTCCAAGTCTTAACAAGAAACTGTCAGAGAAAGAAGATGAATCTGAGGAGGATGAAATAGACAGTGTGGCGGATAACAAACTTCTACAGGAAATGTTTGACTTTTTGTTGAATGTAAGTTCTTTAAAACATTTGCCATTTTGAGTGTAAATATTCTGTACGTGAAGTTAAATGTGCATCATTATATGTCTCTATTCTCCCTTCAAACAGCTATTACACCCTGTTACATGTTGAAATGTTCTTATCAAGTAATATTTTAAAAACATTTCCTCAAAAGGCCTTTTTAATTCACTAATCGTGATAGTCCGTCAGTCTAGTAATGTTCCTCAAGCATACATACTTTTTGATGCATATTTGTATTCATTCAGTGGAGTTTTCTCCCTAATAGCTTTTTACTGGTTACGTACCTTTTGCCTCAGTTTAGGAATTTCATGTCCCTTTTTTACCTTATATTTTTTAGCGATAACAATTCTTATCAAATGTTCAAAAAGGTGCCTTCCTTCACTTGTGAAAAAACCTTAATGTGCCTCTACTCACTCTGTTACCTTTCCAGTCTCACAGTGCTAAAGATCGTGCTGTACGTTTCCGTTGCTGTCAGCTGGTTAACAAGCTACTCACTAACCTTGGAGAGGAAGCACAGATAGATGATGAGTTGTACGACAGACTGTATGAATGTATGCTGGAGAGACTCAAGGATAAGTGTCCAGTAGTGAGGTATCACGCTGCACTCGCTATGGCTAGACTACAAGATCCAACAGATGATAACTGCCCAGTTATCAAAGGTAAACAACAGTTTTTTTACTGGACTTACTTGGGGAAAAGTGAATTTCAGAAAATAATTCAGATGATTAAAAGTAAGAAGCTAATATTGTAGAACTGCTTGTCCTTCAAACAATATCAAAATACATTGTCAGACAACATTTTTCATTGCTAGTCATAATGTTTTTTTCAAGCGGAAAATGCAAAAAGGTTATAATGTTTTACAGCTATTTTAAAAGAATACATTTGTCTTAATGTAATTTAATTTTTTATTATCCAGCGTACCTGTTTCTACTAAACTGTGACCCAAACCCTGATGTTCGCCGTGCAGTTCTGTTGTCCATAGCTCCGTCTACTAAGACACTGTCCAGCATCATTGGACGTACTCGGGACATCAAGGATACTGTAAGAAAGACTGCGTTTGAGATATTGTCAGAGAAGATCCATATCAAGGCCTTGTCGATTGCACTGAGACTGCAGTTGCTGAACGAGGGGTTGAAGGATAGATCTGGTAGGTTACTGCTGCTGTTATATCCACAGTTGATAGCATAATGTGATTGTAATATTTTAGGTCTGAACAGTTTTTGTCTGAAATATTTTTATAAATCTGTAAAAAGCGTGAATTTATTGTTAAATTAGGTCCTTTAAAACATTACCAAAACACTATCTCACTGTGAAAAGAATTGTAAGTCATTGAATAAAGAAGCAGATAGAGCCTTTCATTATATAATCTCTCACTTTATTACCTTTGTTTACAGAGATAGTGAAGCAGGCCTGTTCTGGGAAGCTCCTACAGGCCTGGGTGAGGACGTTTAATGGCAGTTTACTGGAGTTACTGAAGAGTTTAGATGTAGAGGACTCCACTGATATCTGTTCTAGAGTACTGGAAACATTGTACAAGGCCGCCACTACACAAGATATACTAGAGAGATTTGATATCCTCAATGAGAAGTAAGTTCAATTATTCAGGTACCACATGCGAAAGAGCAAACTATTTTTCGGACTGGTCAAGGTTCCCTGTCTTTTATGATCCCTTGTATCAAACATGTGGCATGTAGCCGGTGTAGAGCATTTGCCTCATAATCAGTCAGTGGTGAGTTTTAACCCCAACAAAGACTCCTGTTGTTCCCTTGAGCATGAAACTCTACCCTCGGTTTTGCTTAGTACTGGTTGGTTCCAGGAACAAATTCGAAAGTGATTTACATAAGCAAAGTAAGTAAAACCAATTAGTATAAACTAAATATCTCAAAAGTTCGATTTTATGCTATTACTTGTTATATATATATCATATGTAAAGTATGTTTTACTTCACTTTGGTCCGAGGTAAATAAAGACACATTTTAGCCACTTTTATTTTTATCATAATACTACATTTTTGTTTCCATATACTTGCAGTCTGTTAGTACCCGAGGAGAAGTTGTCGTGTGAGAGTTCTCTGTACTGGCATTCCATGTGTAAGTTTTTCCATGGTATGGGCACTGATGGAGATGAGTACATGGAGAAAATCATGCCTTCAGTGGTCGACTTCTGTGCCTTCACGCAGAGGTAGGTTATATTATATATTCTTACAATACTGTCTGATTCTTACAATACTGTCTGATTCTTACAATACTGTCTGATTCTTACAATACTGTCTGATTCTTACAATAGTGTCTGCAGGGTTTCTTTCTTGGAGCACGTCACGGAAAATCCAACCATCTTATCACCCTGACAAGTTGATTTTGGTGCAGTACCTGTGGAATGTTGAAACCTAGAAGTGTTTTTCATGTTTTTACCATACCCCCTTGTAAGCAGGACAATTAGATATTTTGATAATTTTAGTGCCCTGTTACACATTCTTACAATAGTGTCTGAAGAGTTTCTTTTTTCATTTTTTGTTGTCTTCTACTATTTGTCAATGTCAGATTGTCTGAAAAGGAACTTTTTGTGTTGCTAATGCATTGAAAATAGTCAATAAGAATAAAAATATGAAACCAAAATAGGCAATTACTGGTTAGATAAAAAATAAGGGGCAGTGTTCTGCAGAGGCCGCGGTTTTGCGATATTCTCGCTAAAAAATCCAAATGTCACATACAAAATCGTCTAGGTGCGCCATTTGTCGCGTAAGAATTTGCATGGGGACGAATCCTAAATAAATATGCAGTGATCTCCCCTGATAAGCAAAATGACGACCGAAAGGTGTCAAACTGCCTTTGACTTGTAGTCTTCGTTTTGCTTACAACCTTATTACAATGTATTCATCTAAAATGACCGTTGAATATTCTTTACCATATATCTCTCTCACATTTACTTATGTCATCACGAATAAAACATTAATTCTTTCCATTTTTCGTAAATGGAGATCGCCATATTTTCCTGCAAAAAAACCTGCACTGGACAAAAGGAAGAAAAGTGATAATTTGTATATTTGTTTGGTGGTTAATGGGGTTCCATTCCAAGTTAAGAGTTCTTAGAAGTTAGAAGTTTACTGATTTCCATACTTCCAGGTATGTGACAGACTTAAAGACTGTAGAAGATCCAGAGATACAGCTGAGCAGGGAGTTTATCATAGAGCAGCTTTTGTTGATTACAAACTTCATGGACCTTGCAGACTCTGCCAGCAGGTAGGTTCATTGAAATGATCGCAGTCTAGATTAATCAAACTCTGCCTGTATGATTTAATAAATCTGAACAATGTTGATACTTAAATTATTTTTTTCGAGATAGATGATAGGATGTCACAGTTGTAAAGCACAACAGTTTGTCTTTCCTATGTCATTACAATAGATAATACATGGGAGAGATAAAGCATTCATTCTTTAGTAAAAACAGTTTGATATTATGCAATAAAAGCCTTTAACTTAGTTTAAGTGAGGTCAATATATCAGGAATTGTTTACGTGCGAAAAATGATGTCTACCTAGGCCATGTTATCACTGTTTTTGTATTTAAAGTTTTTTGAAATTGAAGTTTCAAAGTGCTGTTTATCCCATGTCTTGTAAAATCCATACAATTTACTCAGCCTTATGTTACTATCAGGAAAGCCCTTGAGACTCTGTTACACAACATGTTGATGGCCGACCACATTAGCCACAGATTGGTGAAGCCTGTGGTCGTTAGAATCTGTGAACTGAGGGGAACCGGCGAAACAATGGTCTCCTACTTTGCTGAAATTGTCTCAGAAATCCGGGAACCGATTACCATTGTGAGGAAAGATTGCGAGGAGGAAAAGAAGCGACAAATCAATCTGAAAGTAAGTTTATTTCCGTTTTGTATCTGTCCAAATGTCATAAAAGTGCAACTCCTCCTTAACAGAAGAACCGATACTGATGAAACTTTACATACTTGCAGTATACAACCTGAGCATGAAGGAGGATTATCCTGGTACGAAATAGTTTTTAAAAAAGGGAGATAATTAGTAGTGTGGGACGGGATAGCATTCTGGGATTTGACTAAACAGTTGTAGATTAATGGCGGATATTAAGGCACTTTATATAACACTTTACCCTATTAATTGGTTTAGAAAAAACAGCTTTGAATTAGCTTAAAAGGTATGAAAAAAACGACTTAGACCCATTTATTCTTGCAAACTAAATAAAGACAAAACTTTTTTATTACTAAATGTTTATCACTCTATCCAGATTGCCAGTATTAGAGTACAGCTAAATCAACTAAGGGAAGAACTGGATGAGAGTGTAAAGAATCAAGATTTCTCTAAGGCTGCTGAGATCAAGACAACAATAGCTGAACTGGACATTGAGAAGAAGAACCTTCTGGAGACAACAGAGGCTGTGGAGGAGGAGGTTAGGACAGAGAGGGTGAGCACTGCAATAATAATAGTTACTGTAATTAGTTAAAGGTACAATTATGTTCATTATCACCTTTAATTAAAAGTTTAATATTTACAGGTTAACAAGAAAACAACTAAACTTTCTTTCTTTACAGGAATGAAGATTTATATTGTTTCTGCATCTTTGTTTTGTTAATAATAACTTAATAAGTCTATTGAAAAATATCTTTGTAGCATGTTTTGTGTTAACAAGAATCATTTATCACTTTGTTCAAGGAGAGTGTATCTTGTATTTGTATAAGATGTTGGTTTCAAAAGAGCGTATTGTGGCCAGTGAATGTATAGGAATTTTGTTTCAGAATGATCCATTTACCATCTTGAAGTGTCAGACAATCATCTCAGAAATGTTACAGCTGCTAAAACTAACCTCTGTTGGTGGCACCCTTCAGATGATGATTGAATCACAGGTAAGCTTTGATTGTCTGGCAAATTGTAAGCATATATATGAAAATGTAATAACGATAAAAGTTGTTTAAAATTGAGTTCCATTCACAGTTATTTAATCATACCCATCCTATTGAAATAAGGGGGTTTACTGGAATTGACCTAACGGCTGATAAATAATAGGTAGTTTCTTCACAATCTGCAGAAATATCTCGTTATCGTAAAGATCGCTGATCTCCGCTCGTGTCGGACATTGTAACCGGTGGGCGGAGCTTATCGATTCTGGCTTAAGGTCAATTGTTAGACTGTTAGGCTGTTATTAAAAGTTTATATCTGTAACTATTTCCACAGTTTTCAAGTTATTTAAATGACTTTCTATGGTTTGTCTGTAACAAAGTGGTGATCAATTTACTCATCACATTCAGTGCTATAGTTTTATTATTAAAGAAGAAAAAACCCAGATCACTAGATAAATGTTTTTGAAAGGATTATTGTGTGAAAAATTAGGGATATTAATAAATGTTCTTGTTTGTTGCAGATTGTACCAGGTATCCAGAACGAGGTTGCAGAAGTTAGAAACATGGCCATGCAAGCACTAGGACTGTGTTGTTACCTGAGTAAAGATCTCCTCGTCACATACATACCTCTCTTCATGCAGGTAATGATTGTGTTTAACACGTGTACACAGTTTCAAACCCATATGTTGATGAGTTTTGAGACTAGCATGGGATAAAACACAAACCTTAACCTTGGTCTGCATTGAAAACATCTTATCTGTAAATATCTATTAAAGTTTTAAGACTTAGTTGGTGAGTGAATGGTAAGGTGCTTCTTGCGTTTATATTCAATATCATATGGAAAACTTTCATCCTTTAAAGTGTTCTAGGACATTGCATAAAGTGTTTTTCTATTCTTCTTTGTCAATTGTTCAATTGAAAAATACATGCTTTTAAACAAGATACCATTTTGCTTGGGAAAACTCATTAGTTTTCAACATTTCCACTCATACTGCATTAAAAACACTTGTTAGGGCATAGGCATAGTGGAACGTCCGTGCCCTGCTTAGTTTTCTTTTCTTATAATTCTAATTACTATATATTGTGTGTATGTTATAGGCATCCCAGATAGATGTCGAGGGTGTACGAGTGTCAGCCCAACAGATTCTGTTTGACCTCCTACTTATCTATGGCCTAGATATTGTGGATGCCAGTGAGAGTGTATCCACAGACTCCAGTGACCCTGCCGTCAGTACAGAGGGTACAACAGCCAGTGCAGACGAGGAGGGAGATAGTAGAAATGGAACAGCCAGCAAACTTGTAGCCATCATTTGCTCCTTCCTGGATAGAGAGGTAAGAAA
>ENA-OREC01000836-OREC01000836.1-marine-metagenome-genome-assembly--contig:-NODE-836-length-13843-cov-5.761514_pt1 | contig 13843 bp, 16 predicted proteins | sample MGYA00248626_ERZ508543 | MGnify/ENA primary metagenome ERZ508543 (study PRJEB26211, sample SAMN05518279) | marine metagenome | isolation source: Puget Sound, Washington, USA | host: Bankia setacea... | reverse complement strand
AACAACGCCATCTCAAAATTCCATCCAATAATCCATGCCAGACATGCTGAAATAAGCATTGCAAAGGTAATCTGCCCTGTTGCAGTGACAAGCGAACGACGTAAAACCATGGAGAATGCCTTAATAGACAACTCCATCCCTATTATAAATAGCAACATAATAACGCCAAGTTCGGCTAATATTTCAATCCCAGCTCCCCTTTCAACCAAACCAAACCCAGATTGACCAAGAATAAGACCAGATAAAATATATCCAACTATTGGAGGTTGTCTGAAAAAACGAAAAATAAGCCCTGCAAACACAGCACAATTCATAACTACTGCTATACTAACTATATCTACTGCATGCGCATGAACTTCAACCGTCACCTGAACTCCTGATCTTTAATATGAATTAACCTACCTAATACTAGGGTAACACAAAAAATATAAGAAACAAAAAACACACATGGGAATATTTAATATGTATAACAGAATATTTCTTTCTATACTCTCTGATCCATATCTTCACTAGGTGTTTCCGTCTTATTTACTACCCCTACAACTCTTGCAGGAACACCAGCGACAGTCGTGTACTTAGCTACATCATTTAATACCACCGACCCCGCTCCAACCCTAGCACAATCACCGACTTTTATATTCCCAAGAACAGATGCTCCAGCACCTATCATCACACCCTCTCCTATCTTAGGATGACGATCTCCTTTGACTTTACCTGTGCCACCAAGAGTTACTCCGTGTAATAAAGAGCTGTCATTCCCCAAAACTGCCGTTTCCCCTATAACAACCCCAGTAGCATGATCAATCATCACCCCACTACCAATACGAGATGATGGATGTACATCCACCCCAAATACCTCAGAATTTCTTGTTTTAAGCAACAAGGAAGTTCTTATATGCCCTTTCAACAATTCAATTCGTGAAATACGATAAGTTGTCAATGCAACAAACCCCTTAGAGAAGAACACGGCATCTAGAAATGAGTTACAAGCAGGATCACGATCGACACTAGCCTGCAAATCACGTTCTATCATAAACATAACGTCAGGATTATCTTCCAATGAGCCTACTATCAAATCATAACACGCATCTCTTGTAATATGCGTATCTGACAATCGTTCCGATAATATTGAGGCCAGACAGGCATCCAACCCACGCACTCCTAGAACATGAGCTTGCAAGAAAGAAGATACTAACGGCTCTCTCCCTATAATATATTCAGCTTCATTGATAATGCTATCCCAAATAACAGAAGTCATCTACCACCTTCTCACTTAGAGCCAGAAGTATTCTACTATAAATTACATATATAATAAAGGTCTAATAAACCGCTCACATCATGCACCAAAATGCTCAATGCAATGCAAACTAACCATAACAATACCACTATCACCAGTAAAACTCTGTGAATTATCACCTTGTGAGGATAATATAATATTATTACCATCTCCATAGTAGGCTGTTGGGGAAGTTACTCCTTTATGCATTGAATCCTTGTATGTAGATATATGTGCGCCGTAACGACTTGGATCATCGTCTACACCTAGCATAAAATGCTCCACACCATTTATGTCTTCCAACACTCTAAGCGTAACAGATGTAACAATTGCCTTATCTGGGATTTCCATCTGTGTCCTTGAAGAAGATCCTTCTTGTATGGTATGTTCCTCCTCATAAATAACAAATTGCGTCATTGCACCTCCAGGAGATAAAGCGACAACATCTGCAACCCAATCCCTACCATTCCAAAGCATACAACGTGATGTATGCTTATCAAACAACCTCATACCCTCAATTGGAGAACAAAAAACCCATCCTCCCTGTAAGAAAATAGCAATATCATTAGTACGCCCTGCCCATAAGCCACTGGCCTGAGATTTTGCACTTACAAGGTAACTTGCGCCTTCTGACATAGAATCTGGAGGAGATACTAAATCACTACGCTCCACAGATAACTGTAATACAGCATCTAATTTACTAATTGCCTCGTTTACTGTTATATGTTTCTGTGCCTGAGCAGATTCCAGTAAAGGTAACTGAAAGTGTGTTGTTACTGATGTTGTAAATTCATTCATTTGTATTTATCCTCCTATACTCTCCAGGTCCATACACATGAGATACTCTGGCTACTGCAAATTCTACAGGGAATGGATTGCTTGAATCATGTTGTATAGATATTGTGTGTGTTAATAAGTACTGCGTATCGCTGGTATTAATGATCTTCTCTAAACCATTACTCCATTTAATCCTGAGTTGATATGTTTCAGGAAGATCCAAAAAGCTAGGGCCTACCCCATTCCAATTATCATAATTTGCCCTTTCTCTCCTAACCCAGGATACTAATACGTTCCCCTCTACGCCTGATTTGGAAACTCTCAAATGTGCAGGAGGTAAAGGACGTAAATTCACAGCTTCAAATATATGTTCTATTTCAGTGTATTCCTCCCTGTCATACGACAAACTTGACGGTCCTATCCTATACTTTATGCTTCGCCCCCATATGTTATCCCTTGTATTGAAAGAGGTTATCGCTGAATCCAATAAAACAAAGCGAGCACCTGCATCTAATACATCTACCATATTCATCTCTGTTCCAAATTGGCCTCTTATCAAACCAGATAATTCATATAGATAACTTCCCACAAGCTCTGCCTTCTGAAATTGGAAAATCTCCCAACTGTTATCGCCAACTTTCAATGCAGCTGTATTCTTGCCACTAAGCACATGCCCCCATTCATAAGAATAAAGATTGTTCCCTGATAAACTGACTAACAGACTATCTCCCCTACTTACTAAATGTGGTGAACCTGCAAACAAAGCACTCTCTGTTCTGCCTATAGTAGCAGGACTACTAACGTCACACAGGAATTCATATCCACTACTATCAGATGTGTAGTATACTGAAAGTGTACCAGGCCAGGGATCTGCAAATGCAGCAACCAAAGGAAAGTTTATGTTAGTACTATTAATAGCTGGAATATCCATTATTTCTACTACAGGAGGAGCATAAACTGTCTTCCTGAATTTACTAATAGATGCTGTTTCCCTTGCAGACATGTTATAGATTGATAAGGAAGTACGTACTGCTTTTATCTGTCGTACAAAACCATCGGTTATGCTGTCAATTCTATAGTTATAGTTTTTACCGTCTTGGCTTAAAGCAACTATATCAAGAGGCTCTAGATCTATGTTCTGTATACCTAAAGCAAAAGAGGCATGATGGGCAGATTCATATGCTTCAACAAGCCAACGGTCTGCTATATTCTGCGCTTCTGAAACAGACATAACTATTGGAACTTCAATATTCTCAACATGCTCATCATTGGTAATTGCTGTTCTGGCCTCCACAACTCCAATTGTATGGTCATCCCCCTCTCTTATATAAGATAGCCGAATTACACTAGGTAATATGCTTTTCTCTGATGTAGTAAAACTTACAGGATATGATGCATCCTTGCCATCAGGCAGTATCATTGCATCATGATCAACAAATGTTACCTGATTATTTCCCCTATGACTAAAACAAACTCTACCCCCACTTTCATAGACATCAAATGCATATACCATCATTAAAGACTGTAGTAAGGCACGTGCAGACATATTACGATCAGACACAAACCCTTTCACGACTCCATGTAAAGCTGACGTATCAAATTCTTCATCTGCCAGCCCTGCCTTACGACATATCTCTGTTACAACACGAGCAAGCGATACCGATCTACCACGCCCCTGTAACCAGTGACCTGTATAATAATTACCGCCATCACTCCAAATATCAGTACGCGCTGGGAAATCAGGCCATGGCCTCACATCCCATGCCCATATATAACAGTTGTTACAGTCAACCATTGGGGCATTATAAACATCTGATACAGGATTATTAGCATCAGTACCCCAGTAACTCAATAATGCCCGCAACATCTGTAATTGCATATAATCGTCTCTTGCACCACTGGAGAAATAAGGTAAACCACTCTCAGATGAGCCAGGTGCATTAAATATATTAGGCTGGTTAGCTCCTTTATCAACAGCCGGACAACCAACTTCCGTAAACCATATAGGTTTAGACTGCGGAAGCCACGGTGTTGATACATCCCCTTCTATACCATCTATCCTGTTCAAATGCTCATTTCCCCACCATGAGCGCATATCTTTATATCTGTATACCCAATCCTTTCCATAGGCTATATCTACTATAGGAGTTCTATTCTGTTCTCTCCTGTCCTCTATAGATGAGTAGTACCAGTCATATCCTTCTCCTCCTTCTATATTATGCTGTAAATACTTCATGTCATATATACTGTTATATCCATTTCTTAAATCAATATGTGTATCATTATCCCTCCAGTCAGCCAGTGGCATGTAATTATCAATCCCTATAAAATCAATATTATCATCTGACCATAAAGGATCCAGATTATAGAATAATGATGAACTATCACCCTGTGGTACATGGCATGCGTACTCTGACCAGTCTGCTGAATAACCTATATTCACATCTTCCCCAAGAATGCTTCTAACATCTCTCGCTAACCGTCTAAGCTCCTCTACAGCAGGGTATACACCTATAGCAGAATAAGACTGCGTTAGAGATTTCATCTCTGATCCTATAGAGAATGCATGTACTCCTCCTGCAATCTTACATAAATGCGCATAATGTAAAATAAACCTTCTATATCCCCAGTCTTCAACTCCTGTATACTCAACTGACGACTCAGTAACTGTAAAATCGCTGATATCAGCTTCTCCGAAGAATCTAGATATCTCATCTGTAACCTCCTGAGTTCTCATAGCTGAAATCACAGGAGTAATTCTACCACGCCATGGGAAAGCAGGTTGCCCTATATCACCACTTACAGGATCTAATAACTTATTATCCTCAGGAATATCCATCATAATAAATGGATAGAATAATATGTTTATATTCCTTTCTTTAAGATCACGTATAAACTCTATAACTGAATTGTCTGAAGGAGTTCCTCCTGAATTGGCTCTTCCATGCTGATTCCTGGAAATCTGGTAAGCATTCTTACGATCTATCCCACTTACATTAAAAGATAAAGGATGTGTACGCTTATCACTATTATCTACCCCAGGGCGAAGTAAACATTCCCCACACGCAAGCGTATCACCAAACCAACTAACAACTAACGATGCTGATTTACAATGAGTCAATTCTTCCTCTAAATGACCAATAGACTGAAGAGAATCTGATATTCCTTTATTGTTATTCACATTCTCATATCTAAATACACCTTCTCGTTCTTCTCTCCTGACCTTTGTTGTAGCCAGACTAAACTCTCCTGACCCTGGAATAAGAGATACCGCCTGTATCAGGTTCTCTAGTAAAGCTTCTCCGTCTTCGTTAGCCACAGATAAGGGTCTACGCACTACCTCGGCAGAAATATTTGGAATACGATTCCCAAATGTATCAAGAGCAAGATTCTCAAATACAATATATGCATACCCTCTGTAAGCTGGTGTATTTTCGTCTCCTTCTATGGCTTCTATCAGTGGATCAGGATTTTGATTATAACTACCTTTATGTATCCTGATATTATGCTCTGCTAATGAAATTTCCTTCCCATCTGCCCATATACGACTAACGGTAACAATCTCTCCTTCACACAACAAAATCGCAAAACTGATGTCATAACTATATACTGTCTGACTACTTCCACCTCCTTTTCCACTTCCACCCTGCTGTGACCTACTCCGATGTTCAAAAAAACGGGATGTCCAAATCAGTTTCCCTGATACCCTAGTACTCCCCCAAACCTGGGGAATATGACTACCTTCCATGGATGTCTGCATCCTAAGACGCTCAAGGCGGCCACCCTCAACGGCAGCTGAGCCAAATCCCATTATATTCTGGTCTACCACCCTGCCTATGATAGAACCTGCAGCCTGACCAACTGCACCGAGCAACTCTGCTCCCATCGTAGAATTAGCAGCAACAGCGCTGCCTATAGAAGAACCTGCTGTAGCAAGAAGTAATGTCGCCATAACTCAACCTGTATGTCATAGAAAATAAAATAGGATTTACAATTTCTGTACTTTAATTACATGATGGATTTACAATTATCTCACTTTGCAATGAGTAACTCTGGGAAACGAAATACCTGCCAGAGTTTTGACATCCAATACCCCTCCAAAGAGCTGGAAACCACACCGCGCCTGCTATAAGAATGGATGAAACGTGCATTATTAACAAGAATTCCAAGATGTTTAGCAACGCTCTCTCTCCTCATCCTGAATAATAATATATCGCCAGGCATCATCATGCTGTTATCTGAAAGTGGAACAAGATGTCTAAGTGCTGCACTGTATAATCTTTCCTCACCTTCCACCTCTGACCAATCTTCAGTATAACTAGGAATTTGCTCTGGCTCGAATCCATAAACAGAACGCCATACCCCGCGTACAAGCCCAAGACAATCTGCCCCAACCTTACATACACTTGCCTGATGACAATATGGTGTACCAAGCCATTTTTTACTTTCCAGAACCAACTTGTGACGAAAGCTATTTGTATTATACGTTAAATATTGAGCCACCATTATTATTGTCCCCTTTCTGCGGATAAGCAAATAACCAATCCTCCCCAGGGATATGAGGAAACCCCTGGAAATTTACAGCATTGCCGAATTTATCTCTGCAAGTAGCCAGAGTATGATCACAACCTGCAATCAGAATAATACTATCTCCAACTGATAAATCTGATGGAACCCTATCCCACAAAGTAATAGTACGATTAGCCCCACTTACGCTATCTGATCTGATAGTCATATCCTGAACATCAGAAACTCTACGTATCTTACCGTTAGAAAACCATCCATCCTGATACGCATGAAGATCCGTAACTATAAACTCCCTATCTGAGGTAATTTCTTGCACTACCGCATTAGCTGAAAATTTAGAATTCTCAATATCAATATTGCAGAATTTATCTCCCAATCGAGCCTGGCATTTACGTATTACGCATTTACTACAACGACGATTTAGAGATTCTGACAGCCCAAGAAGTTCAACTCTGAAACTATGTCCTGTTCTGGTAATCTCGCCAAATTCGCCTGTAAATATCAACATATGAAGTTCTGTATCTCTCCAATCAACCAGCCATTGCCTAACACTTGCGCGGTCATACAGACCTCTTATAATATCCTCTTCCGTAATAGCGTTGGAAGACAGCACCCCCATAACTTCCATATTGTCCGGAGATAAACCTGACTTTGCCTCAATTGCAGTGCCTTCCCAACCAACTCGTGAATCAAAGAACATCCCATCAAACATCACATCATTATCATGATCTGTAACTCCAATTTGAGTACCATCAGTACGGGTAATTTGCCAACACATACATAATTCTGTCGCTCCACTCTTTATTTTATTTTTTAACCTATCTGCAATAACACGCATTATCTTCTAACCTCCACTACAGGAATTGATGTAATCTCTCCAGCTTTAAAAGAAGCAATATTAAAATCCAGAGTGTCCGTAGCAAAACGTACTGGAGTATCAAAAATGAAACCTGCTGTAACTTCTGCACCTTCATCAGGTGGAGTAAGAAATGAAATAACGCCTGTTGTAGAATCTAATTCAAAATCTGTATTTACAACTACCATCTCTCCATCAACAGCAACAACAACACTGTCTTCAACAGGAGTTGAAATAATCCTATCCCATCTGTATCCTCCTGACACATAACTCTTAACAAGCTGAAAGTCTGTTTTCTCATTATCTCCCAACCCTAGACTCTGATCAGTTGGTCTAATATGCTCCGAAGGAATGCAAGACTTAAAGTCAAGCCAATCTCGCCATCTAAAAGCGTATAGAGAGCCATATCTAGCTTCAAAAAATGCCATTACATTTGAAATATCGTCAAAAGACCTAATCCCATATCCAGCATCATATCTTCTTCTGGAATGCTTCCATAAAGCGTTACGATGCTCATACCCTCCCGCAAGAGTGATAATCTCTGTTCTTCTTTCACTCCCACCTGTAGATCCGAATGAAATATCCTCCGGGAATCGCACATCATGAAAAGACGATGGAAACGACATAATCTCTCCTTATCAACATCTAAATTTCTTATAAAAACACCTACATATCACATTTTTCTTCTGCTACGCTCTAATGCACCGCTAAATACTGACATGATCTGAGTACGTGACTTTCTGAAACTATCGACGTCTGTAGCCTGAATATTAATATTTATAGGAGCAGAATGAGTTGATGATGTTTCCTGAACACCCTTTTCTCCCCAATTTACCACCCCAAGACGACCATCATTGCCTCTGGCAAGAGGCAATATTGCTTCAGAACCTGCCTCTCCCATTAAACCCACAGAGCTTCCCCCATTCCCTCCATATGAAAACAACGAAGGATTTGAGACAACTCCTCCTTTAGCGAAAGGGGTAATACCCTTAAAACCTGCAAACACTTTTCCAAATAGACCACCACCTCCTGTTATCTCAGGTAGCAACTGCTGAACCGCTGATGACCCACTTTCAACCAGAGCCTTACGAACATCGCCCACCGAGTCTGAAACTACACCTTTTGAAACCTGGTCTACAACGCCACTTACAACATCTGACAGCTTCCCACCGTCAACTATCAGGCGCTTAAACACGTTTCCAATAGAGTTATTTAATGTCTTGCCCAGATTATATGAGCGTTGCTCTACCTTATTGAAGTTCTGATCAGCTTTTTTCATCACTGAACTGATCTCATTTGACATGCCTTTTAGTGAAAGCATCACCGATGATATACTTTTAGTTATATCTTCAATTCCTGTGATATTAGTTCCCTTGAAAAGTCCCGTGTACCCACCTGCCATTATTTTATATCTCCTATACTAGTGTCATGATACATCAGGATACTGATATATCATCTCCTCAAGATCATCCATGCTGATCCCATGTTTCTGGTTTGTATTAACAGTATGATGTGAATATCTCTCTGCATTCGCCCCATTGAAAGCTGCTTTTAGTTCCGGGAAAGTCATACTCCAGAATACATATGGCGGAATTCGTAACTCTCCAAGACCTATACTCATTAATTCCTGCCAGTTTATCTGCGTATTTATATCACTCATAAATCTTCCATTTATTTCATTCGACCTTAAATATTTCCTGAGTCCATGATGTTCGTGGAGCTACAACAAAATGAGCGTTGTAAAAGTGTAGCTGCCAGGGTGTATGCTTCCACAATGCCACCATCAAGATATATCTCATCAGGAGATACAGAATCTCTCCCATCACCATTACACCCCGCTGAAATAATATGTAATACATCTATCAGTAATGCTTTTCCTTCATCAAGCCTCTCTACAAACTTCAGCAATGATCCTGTAGACAACACACTCTCTAGCTGAGCAAGATTCCCAAGGCTTAACGACAACACACGGGTCTCTCCTTTTATTTGGGCAATAACTTCGCCTCTTGCTTTATTCTCCATGAATATACCTCCTATACATTAAATACTATTTCTCCAGCTGACGATAACGCCATATCATATGTAGCAACTGACTCATAACTGCCTGAATACTCAAGTGATGACACTTGGAAAGGTCCCTGTAAACTTCCAAAATCAGGAATGACCAGCATCCAAGAACACAATGTTCCCGTAAAAAATATTGATCTTATTTTCTCATCAGCCTCATCATTCCTAAAAATACCAGCTCCTGTTACCGTAATTGACTTAACCCCACCTCCAGACAATAACTCTCTCCAGTGCCCTGCAGAAGAAGCGCTTGTAATATCAATAACAGATGCATTACATGCAATGCTTGTAGACCGTAAGCCAGCAACCGATACATATGATCCATCTCCCACTTCATCAAGTTTTAAGAGAATGTCTTTTCCACTTATTGCTATCATTTCATCCTTCCTTTCATAATTAGAGCAAACATACTATTTCTACACATCTGCAAGCTCTGCATGTCCTGTAAATTCCAACAATACCGAACGTATGTTATCCTTCACATTTCTTATTGCTGCACCTTTTGTAAAGTTGATATCTATTACCAATAAAGAGCCATAATATAGCCCTCCCATTTTCAGCATGCTTTGTACTACAGAAGATGCGATGGTCTTAACATTCGTAAAACCTCTATATTCAGAGTAGACACTTATCTCCAGCTTGTACTCTACTCCTGGTTTATCAGAACTACCCCAATGTTTTAGGGTATCGTCACCAATAACTACATACGGGAAAAGCGTTCCTTTAGTCTGTAATACAGTTGGCGGATCGTCAAAGATTCTACCTTCGCCAAGTACAGATATTAAATCCTCGTCTAAAGATAGTTGTGTATACACTGCCTGTTGCAATTTTAAAGCTATAGAATATATCATTACGCTAGCGCCTCTTCACACAAACAAACTAAATATCGACCTGTATTATCTTTTTCAAATACAGCATGAATTAAGAATGTCCTATCATCACTAGATCTGAAACGCTGATTAAAACGAGGTCTTGTAGATTTAGAATACGGAGAGCTGCGCACTACTAATGCATGAGTAACTCTCTGAGCCATAGCAGAGCCCTTGTACACCGCCTTACCCATGCTATCCTTTATCATGCACCAATGATTACCAAGTTCTAACCATATGTCTTTCCAACCTCCGGCAGTATCTGGAATTTGCGTCTTCTGTTCTAAAGATAACTTTTCTCTTAATTTTACATATCCCATTTCTATACTCCTATTCGAATACTCCTGTAATGCTCCAGAATCGAAGCAATACCCCACGGAATAAGACTCATCTTTGCATCATCAATCACGTAACGATTTTCGTAATAATGAGAAGCCAACATCAAAATTGCCTGCCTTATATCAGCCGGAACAGCTGATATCGTTTCTCCAAAACCAGAGTCAAAGGTCATTTCCACATGCGTAGAGCCAATTAGCTGTCTATGCACATTACTGTGAAAAATAACGTACGATGAGCTCCCTCCAAATAAGGTCCACATATTTCTATCAATGTCATTGAAGTCATTGTTATTGTTATTGTTATACGCTAGTACGCTGTCAACAGCTGTACATTGACCAATAGGCAGATATAATTTATAATCATAATTACGTTTATAATGAAACTTCCATAAATACTTATCTTTGATAATCCCACTTGAAATAAAATTTCCTACCGAACAGACAGCGGAAGAAATACAATTACTCAGGATCTTATCTTGCTCACTATCAAGGTCACTAAACCCACTTGGCAAACGTAAGTACTCTATAATTTCTTCTTTACTTACGGGCATCAATGCAGACTTACTGATAATCGATAAATTCATGATATTCACCATATATTAAGCTTAAATCTGCCTGTTCTAAAACTTGTACAGATTTAAGACATAAAAAAGCAGTACCTGAAAACACAATCAGGTACTGCTACTGCATCAAAATACACAATGTAATAAATACAAATATGCCAGCTCTTATTCACAACGCAATAAACGTAGCGCATTAAAATCTGTTATACCGCCACCAATACGTTTGGAAATATAAAACTGCACATATGGCTTCTGTGAATACTGATCACGTAATATTCTAATATCAGGACGCTCAATTATTGTGTAAGCATGCTTGAAATTACCAAAACATACAGGATAACCACCTGCATCAATCCCTTGCATACTCTCAGAAATGACCACTGGATAACCAAGTAAATGTGGCATTAAATCATTTCCCTGCATATCACTCCATAGATAACGACCTTCATTATCTTTCCACTTCCTTATGACTGACGCAACCTCCGAGTTCATAAGAAATACCGCCCCATGACGATATACTACAGGCAGTGCGTATATCAAATCTAAGATGGAATCCATCGGATTTTCTTCTGGGAATCCTGTTGCATTACCTGTAGAAATATAACTGGTACGACCCCATTGTACATTACCCGCACCAGCATGCTTTAGGTAAGATAGTATTCCTTTCGGTTTCATGCTACCACTACCTACAATAAATGCATCATCTTCAAGAGCAGCAAAATGACTTACTGTTCTATCAATAAGCCATTCTTCAAGATCAAACTCTGCATCATCCAGCAATCTCTGTGAGATTGAAGGTACAGATGCAAGCTCATGCATATCAATAGTAATACTTGTAAGATTTGGTGTGCTATCCACATCAATATTACCAGTAATACTATCTTCAGTATCTGAGATCCACCCTCCTTGAGGACCTGATAGCTCCATAATGTGCTCATATGTAGCTGAAGATACATTAACTACACGTGCCAAGGAACGCATAACAGACCTGGAACGCAGTGCATTATCAATCTTGTTTGCAAACTCTTTTCCTAGTAACATTCCGCCAGTAGACGCAATCTGTGTATTCATAGTTTTATATTCGGATGGAATCTGCCCTCCTCTCAAATATGAGTTAACCATTTTTTTACTACATTCATTCTTTGTACCTGATGCAGAAGAAAAAGCTGGTCTATTGGCTGTATATAACCTGCTATCTGAAATATTATCTCTGGCTACCATCTTTTCCTCCAGCTCCTCTAAAATATTATCTCTGGCTACCATCTTTTCCTCCAGCTCCTTATGGTATGATTTTAATTTGTTAGTGACATCAGCAACATCCGTTGTTAACGACATAAGATTTTCCTCATAATTATCAGTATGTTCTACGTATTTAATAACTTCTTCTTTACTCATATTTATACTCCAGTAATAATCATGTTCCTACTACTAATAATATCAAGCGCACATGATAGATTATCTATAATTCCTTTTACGCCTCGTCTTATATCAATCGCTTCTTCTTTTTCTTTATATATATAATTGTTAGTGCGAGACTCATCTTTTGCAATAATACCACGTGCTCCTGTCTGCATTGGGAAGGTCACAAGAGACACCTCCCATAAATCAATTTCTGTAAGATAACGTGCTGATTTTCCTTGCCTTGCCTTCATAACATTGTAACCAATTGACAAGCCATCAATTACTCCCTCCTCTGCCAGACGCAATGCTTCATACCCACATCTGGTAGAAGTTGTTATCCTCGCTGAAATGAATAAACCTGTTTTATCCTCATAAATATTGTCAATTACTCCTATAGGTTGTAAAGGGTCATGCTGCCATAAGAAACTGATCTTACCCTTAGCTGATGCTATACTCTTTTGAAAAGCCCCTGCCTCTACTATATCCCCACCTCTATCTATCACTCCAAACAAAGAAGCGTATCCCTCAAGTCTTCCTCCACACATACAAATACTATCGCTATTACTTGTATCTCCGTACAATGAAACGCGTTTGATATCCATCGTATTCTCCCATGCATATGCCACTTATAAAAACAAATTATTTTATGTATTTCTCTTCATAATCACTCTCCTTCCCTTCCATCAATTCCTAACAATTTCCTCTTCTCCTCATCAGACAAAAAGTCGGCTCTGGACACCCTATTCCATAAACTATCACGCTCATCTGACAAAGATGGCAAAGCATCCAGCACAGGCTCTAACCGCACATCTTCAGAAAAATATTCTGAAAACCATATAGAAAATTTAGAATAAACCTTCTGTACCAAAGGAAATACCGTATCCCTCATGAAGGCCTTATTTGCCTCATGATAATTTGAATACGTATTATCTCCTGGAATCCCAAGTAACATTGGAGGCACGCCAAAAGCCGAAGCTATCTCCCGCGCTGCAATATTTCTGGTTTCCATGAACTCCATATCAGATGGTGAGAATCCCATTGGTTTCCAGTCGAGACCACCTTCCAGTAAAAGAGGTCGCCCCGCATTAACAGCACCCTGATAGTCATTTTCTAATTCATTTATCAATCTTTCATACTGCGTATGCGATAAATGACCATCACCATCACCC
>ENA-OREC01000835-OREC01000835.1-marine-metagenome-genome-assembly--contig:-NODE-835-length-13851-cov-14.436838_pt1 | contig 13851 bp, 7 predicted proteins | sample MGYA00248626_ERZ508543 | MGnify/ENA primary metagenome ERZ508543 (study PRJEB26211, sample SAMN05518279) | marine metagenome | isolation source: Puget Sound, Washington, USA | host: Bankia setacea... | reverse complement strand
GAAAAATGACTAACATGTTGTATTTTGGAAAGCAACTATTAACTTTTTGTTAACATTAAACAATTTTTCGCAAAAAACATTGGATTGATCCGGAACTCACAATGATCCGGAACCCCTTGAACGACTGTAGTGTGAATGTGAAAGTGTTACCCCTGTGTCGCTCAAATGTCATTTATTTAACATCACACTCATTGTTTTTATAAACAAAAATCCTCAAAACACTAGCACAAAGGTTTTTATTTCATCCTAGGCAAGTTGGAATTAAAATGTTGCTCTAGTAGGACGTATTTTTATACAAATGTGTGAAAAGTGAGTATCGATCAGGTAATTGATAGATGAGCCAACATGGACATCTACAAGGAATGGGACATACCAGTATATTGAGATCAATAATGTACATGTTTGGATAATGATTAAATTCAGGGGACTATATGTGAGGCAATTTGTTTTAAGATGCCCTTGAGAATGTCTAACTGATTATAAATATGACAACATTCACAACTAACAGCCATATGCATAAACAGTGTTTTACTCGGTTACCTTTGGTGAGTGATTCAGGGCAATATTAACCCTCTTTATTTGATGTTTTCTATGTTTAAACTTGGATTTTGTAGTGTGTTGCTTTGAATTGGATTCATTTTGATTGTTATTGTATTCTTTCAGACCTGAGAAGAAGCAGTGGGTGATAGGCTTGTTTGCAGGATGTGCTACTCTATACTCATGTCGAACTGTGATGCCACTATGTGCTGTACCCATGTCCAAAGAAATGGGCTGGGACAAAACAGAATCAGTGAGTATATTATAAGTAACATTTATTGCTTTCAATGAAAAATTAAGAATGTAATTCCCTAATCATGCCAGTACATCCCCATTTACACTGCTTTAGGTGTAATGGTAAGAAAAGTAAATTGCCAACCGCCACCTAATACAAGTATCCTTCAACATTTTAACCGAAATAGGACAAAAATAAAATAAATTTCATTGTGCATATTTTCCTTTAGTCAGATGGTATTGGGTATGATATATATAAAGATAATGTTCTGATAAAACAAAGTGAGAGCAGCATGCTTAGTTGTAAATTCCTTTCATTTCTAGGGGTCGGTGCTGTCAGCCTTTTTCTGGGGTTACACCATGACTCAGTTTCTTGGTGGTTACCTTAGCGACCGCATTGGTGGTGATGTGGTGATCCCTATTGCGGCCTGCTGCTGGTCACTGATCACTTTCTGGACTCCAATGCTCGTTTATCTCTCCACAGACAAATACATTACACTGAGAATTATCATTTTCTCCAGAGTTTTATTGGGCGTTTTCCAAGGTAAAGTGAAGTAAAGGCATGTTAACTGTATGTATTTGTTGTCAAAAGATATTTAAAGCTAGAGCATTTGAATATCATTTTGTGTTGTGTAGCAGTTAATATTATTGATGGTTTTATTTATTTCGATATTCACCCTAAAACTATTCTTATTAAATAATGTATAACTTAACTATATACCTTTTCAACTGAACATAATGCAGTGTATGTCATACATTTTATTTTGAATGAACTGCAGTTACCGTATGATTTTAAAGACTAACGCAACACTTTCTTGTGAAATAGTTAACTCTGCCAGGTAAAACTGACAACCTGCGTTGAATACTTACCTTTTTGTAATGAATGTAAGGAATTAATCGAGACCAATTAAAAAAACTTCAGTTTCAAAATGATTCAGGGTAACAGGGGACACGGTTTAGAGGGTTTTTACTGTATGTAACAATTCACAAATGCAGGACATTACTAGGGTGTTCGGGATATTGAAACACAATAATCAAGTTAACTCATTACGTATGTTGGGATGCATGTAGGGTTCACTCAAACTGCATAGGTGTCTGGTATGTATACTGGGGACGTCAGATGGTCGGTTGATGAGCGAGTGAACATTTGTGTTTCAAACTCCTATCACAATTAAGGTCTCATGGTCATGTCTTTAATTAATGGTGCTCAAATTCAGAGGTGCTAACCATTGCGCCATGTCACCCCTTTTTTATTCAATTGCTTTAGGTGAACTCTTCAGGGTAATCATGATCTTGTGTCCTAGGTGCAGATCATGAGTGAAACAAAATACACAGACATGTTTACCACTTTAACAGATTACTCAGGATGTCACAAATGTGTGAATACTTATTGTCTAGCAGACCACACATGCCATGCTTGAATCGACTAGAGTATATTATATAGAGTGTATTATATCTATATAGTTTATAAGAATTCATTCAAGTCATAAAATCAGAAAAAAATATTGAGATATAAACAATCAGATTGCAGTTTATTACTACAAATATTACACACATAACGACATAGCACAGCTTATATCTATATATCAGTTTAGAACAATGGGTTGAAGTGTATGCTTTACAATGGCATGAACTATTTTTAGGAGTATACATGCCATGCATTACAAGTTTTATCGGCCAGTTTGTCAAGCAAACTGAGCGGTCCTACTTCTCTGCGTCAGTGGTTGCGGGAACGTATGGTGGGTGAGTACAGTGTGGGTAGTTCCTATGGCAACCAGGCTGTGACTTCCTGTTGGGAACCTTGTATGGTCTCTAACAACCAAACAACTCAAATATAGCATTGGAGGTTTATTTTGTTGCATAATTATATCTATATATCCTCAAGATACAGATGTCATTTTGGTGGTGTTGCGTCAAAAAATAAATATGTGTATTTGTTATTTCTAAATTTAGTGTTTGAGAAATTGGCCATGCCTAATACCTTATATCACTCTTGTACTATTTATAGTTGTTTGTTGTGTGTTGTGACAGAGCAACAAATAAGGCACTTTTTTGTGTATTCGCTGCATTATTTTTGACTCAATCAGATTCAGAATGTTTGCTGTTCTATACATGTAGTAAGAATTGGAAAAAAGACATTCTACTCAAAATAGTATAGCAGATACTCCGTAAGAATCTGCAAATACTCATTTAGTTTGCTCTTTGAGGGGAACCAAGGAGTAAACATCCAATTTTGTAACACTCTTCTCTGTTGCTCTGTTGTTATGTGGGAACCAAATACTGCAAACCAGGACAATCTTGCATTAAAACAATCAGAAAGTAACAGTAACACAATTCATAAATAATTTGGACCACCTAAGTTTACAAGAATCATGTCCAAGGACCCAACTGATGATTTTGAATTACACATAACTTTGAACGATTGTCCTGGTTTGCATGTTGTTATTTAGTTGAAGTAGCTGACTTGAGCTTATTTAACCCCCAAGTATAAAATATATGGGGGCTACAAAGGAGTCAATCTTGTATCTGTCCGTCTGTCCCACCAAATCCGTTTTTTTGTGTCTGGCCCATATCTGTGTTGTTTATGGTTGAATTTTAAAATCATTCAACAAAGTGACCACCATAGTACTGTGCACAAAACCCTGTTCCTACCTTCAAGGTCACAGGAACCCTCTTCCCCTTTTTAAAAATTCTCATTTCCTGTGACAAAGCAATGATGGGGGTATTCATTACGCTAGTTGTAGATGCCTTTGTACAAAACTTGCATGTTTGAAACTGAAAAACCAAACTACTACAGGTTCATAAGGTTACCTATTGTACAAGCTTTTTTCTGTTTCCAAATGGTCGTACTAGGCATGTGGTTTGTCCTGTGGTAGAGTTATCCAGGGCAAGATGTAGGATAAATAACCATCTATAGAACTGAAATATTATCAAAATTGTCATAACAATCAAGCAAATAAAGACAACTTATGTGATTGGTTTACCAAATAATAGTTAAAATTATACGTGTTTCATACCACTAACTAATATAAACAAGAAGTAATATGGAACAGTCACACTAGCTTTTACACACAACTTTTCCAAGAAGCACTTTCCAAATAATGTAAACCAATCTAAGAAAGGTCCCATAACTGTTGTGGTCATTTTGCCTTTGAAAAAATACCTGCATTTTTTATTGTTTCTCTTATCAATTAATGTATCAACTCTAAGCAGTGATCAGTAAAGGAAAAGAGCATCGTTGCCGTTATTAGCTGTCAGTAGTTTAAAGTGGCTTTTTATTCCTGGCAGCCATGATAATGTCACTTTATTTTATTTTTTATCAAATTAGATAATTGTGGTATTGTTTCTATGATTACTTTTGAATTCACCACGAAACCAGATACCTGTTGTTATAAGTCTGGCACAAATCTCTAACTGGTTTAAATCCCTTTGAAATGAATTCTAGATCAGGCCTTATGTGACAAAAAAGGGACAGCCATTTGAATTTGAGTGTATAAATAGTGAACATTTTTGGAAGTTAATTTTTGATTTAGCACTACAATGTATATAAATTTTCAGTTGGAGAAGTAGGTTTTTTTATTTCAACAGTTGCTTGACCATTTGTTAACACTGTTTATATCAGTCATAATGTATAGCTGGCTAGTCATATATTCTCTTCTCCCCTGATCACTGCTTCAACAGCTTACATAAAGCACTTTGGTTAACACTGTGTAGAACATTACCATTTACTCTGTGGCTTATTTCTCATCCCAACAGGTTTTCACTACCCTGGTTTTAGTTCTTTAATATCTCGGAAGATTCCGGAACAAGAACGTTCCCTTACATACAGTGTAGTATGTTCAGGCTCCCATCTTGGGTAAGGCTACACTATTTCATACCCAAACATCGTACAAAAAATGTTTTACCATGTTTTACCCGCTTATTTACACATTTTTTATTTGTAGTTTTGTGTTGTGAATTTGTCAATGTATATGTATAGCGCTCACCTGTGAGTTTTCCTTTAGTCTATCGTATTTTCATATTTCTCCAAAATATTCCAGGTTTATACCGAACATTGACCAGACACTCATGAATTTTTTACACAGACTATTGATTTGTAAAATAGATGGATTAGATTGTCATGTTCTTACAACAGAGTATAGAACAGGTGTCCTTTGTATACACATGTAACACCTATTTGTAATGCATTGGTCCGTGTAATTTATTCGGGAGTATCTGGTCAATGTTCCTATTCAATAAACATATCTGATTTGTTTAAAAGGTAAAACATAAATTATTTAACAACTGTGATGTAGCTGATAGTTGACTTTAATGAGTACCAATTGTTGTGGGTCATGTTTCTGTTTTAAGACGGTTGAAGAAAATAAAAAATATCAATCATACCTCCCTAGGCAATCTTCCCAAAAGTCTAACCCCACCTACATGACTAACTAAACACCACTTCCAGATGAACCTTTTCGATAAACAAATATATTTCTATCCATTTCCTTTTGAATTAGGTTTCCAATTAAATATTTTTTCTCTGGTTTACAATATTTGCGTTAGTCAGCAGAATAAAAAGTCAAACTCATAGCATAATTATAGTTTGATATGATATTTAGTTAACAGATTTATATAATACATGAGTACTATATGAACAAGGGAAATTACTAAATAATCTTTCTGCTGTATTTAAAAAACATTATTTTTCTTAATCGCATTCTTAACAAATGATAGCAAGAACTTAAAATATCTGTACACACAAAGTTAAAAGAATGCTGTAAATACACAATAAACAATAACAGCCATTTGTAACACTAATATCTGTGGTTTATTTTGTCACGGTAGTGTGTAGATCACATATTTGATAAACTTTGGAAATTAAAAGATTGCATTTCTACTATCCAACAGTATATTTTGTTGTTTTACTATTTTCTACAGGGTTTAAATGGTTTGTAATAATGATGTGAATACATTCTAGCCTAAAGCACCAGATACATGTTTATAGGAAGAGAACCAATTCATGTACATGTATTGAAGACAAGTTTAAATTCTTGAGTTTTTAATTAAAATGTCGATAATACGTCAAGATGTTATCAATTGTCGAGTTAATTTTCCTTAGAGATAAAATCTCTTAACTATATTTTATATCTAATTTATAGCTCTAGAAAATACTTGGATGAGTTTCAAATAGCTTGATGTTAACTTAGTTTTGGCTCAGGTTGTGTGTGTCTGTTTGTCCATCACTTTCACTCCGTCATGACGTTTATGGAGGGTAATGGGAGGGTTCAAAGTGTTTGTTAGAGTCCTGTGAACTTTGAACCCTCCCACTGGGTTCTATTAACCAATGCACAATCAGAATTTGAATGGAATTTAATTATTTCACTTTACTACTTCTCCATAGTTATTGCATTTTAATGTCCTGTTTCAGTATTACATGTACCATCATTGACAAACTACCAAAGGGAAGACAACTGTGTTCATGACCCCCAAAAAGCATCTAGTTAATGAGTAACGAAATGCTTGTAGGTACTATTTTAGGTGCTCCATCATTTCCAGACTTAAACACCGTCAATTTGTGTGTGTCTGTGTACCTGTGTCTGTCAATGGAGACACAATGGGGTCAGAGGGCATCTGTGACCTATCAACACATTTCTAGTTTTCAAAAAGGCCTCTTTAAATCATTCCTACAATTCAGTTATTTAGGAATCATTATTACTGGCGCAGCACTAATTTTCATGAAGTTTGAAGATTAGCTAAGATGCACAGATTGGCTTTTCGTTAAAACTACTTAATAGCATGCACCTGAAAATAAATGATTTTTTGTGGAATTTATTGATAATCAAAATGATATACATGTAAATTTGAATAATATACATATATGCTTAAAGGTTAAACACACGTAAGATAGAAAATTGAATGTATAAAACAGATTGTTTTCAAACAGCTTGATCACATGTATGTTCAATTTAGTTAAAACAAGGCAGTATTAAATAATTTTTATTATGTACTGTTTGAAATATTATTTAACAACATATTAGGTAAATATTTATTTTTATTTTTTGATAAAGGAATCGTTTTTTTAAATTAACCCAAATTATTTTAAGTGTTATATAGAAGTTATACACCCAAATATTATCATAATTGTGGAACTTAGAATAATTTAAGCTGTAAGGTTTGGGGTTTTCACCAATGATTTTTTCTCTATATTATTTCACGTTCTATTATGTTATAAATGTGTAATGTTCTTTGTTTTGTAGGACTTTATTATGTGGTAGTTTAGGTTCCTTGATCTTAGAGACGTATGGATGGCAGGCAGTATTTTACTTCTTAGGTAAGACAGTAACCTTTGTTTAATATGCTCACGGCAAACAAAGCTTTTTTGATGGGTACATACTATATAGGACCCCCCCCCCCCGTCTGTCAGCCAAGCCGTCTGTCCATTGTGACCATATTTTGTATGCGCAACTCCTCCTAAACTGATGAACAATGGATAATAAGTCATAATAACATGTCAGAGTGAACTACAAACTGACCCTGATAAGTCATCACAAGCCTGCCAACTTTCGTTTGTGGTCTGCACTTTACTGAATGTCCCATCCACTGTGTCATGTTTGAATTAATTGTTTCAAAAATTCAAAACATAGTCTAGGTTCTGTATGAAAATTTACCAAACATGTTATTTAAAAGTGGCCTTTTTTTAACAATTTGATACTGGTATTAAATAAACAGGTTCTTTCACAGTTGGCTGTACAATGCAGAAATATATTTGGCCTCGTGCCCAGACGATATTATTCTATTAGACTTGTCTATCTGCTCAAGTGTTATGGTAATAATCTAGGCACTTGTCCAAATATAAGTTGGTATTGCACAGTCAAATGTAAACTGACTTATGACTATACTCTGCAATCATTTGAATAAGGCAGTGGGGTGGGGCACTTACATTCTGGGGACAGCTTTATCCCAAATCAAATTGGCATCAAAGTGATAAATAATGTACTGGTAAACAAACTGATATGTCACTGTGCACAAAGTGAAATATCTGTTTCTAGTACTAGTCATGCACAATTTGAGATAAGCTGTAACATGTATACTGAAGAGTTCTATGTGTGGACAAATGAGGTATATGGATGAAAGGCATTACAATCTGTAAGAATCATGCAACAATCAGAGTTAGTCATTACTGTTTAGTCTAATTGGTTTGCCTACAATTTGAAACTTCTCATAATGTATTTCCTATAAAATGCCAATGGTATAATAATGTTACTATATGTATTTAATCATTAAAACATCAACTATATTAGCCTATATATACATGTATGTATATAAAGGAATAAGTAGGTTATACACTAAACCAGTTGCAGGCTATGTTAAATGAAAGAAATTCTCGAAATTTGAAAACTTGCAATATCTAGTATAGAGGTACATATAATGCTATGTTAATGGAAAAACTCTCAAAATTCAACAACCTACCATACAGTAACACAATTATTTCCATCTTTGAAGTACATGTAGTAATTATTTTGTACTTCTTAAACTGTCGTTATTTGTTTTATCCTATTGTATGGCTTTAATTCTAACATGATCCGCTTTTTTGTCTATATACTCAAAGAACAAAACTACCGTTGTTAATTAGCCGATATATAACGGTACTACTTTTGGCTGTTCTGTCATAACAGCGGAAGTATAAACCGGGTATCTGCATGCGCTTAAAGGAACTACCGTTTTTACCTTTTTAATTTGTTGTTGATCATGTTAGAATCATTATATAATATGAAATAAAAGTCATATATCAGCTCATAAACCACAGTTTGTCATTATGATTTTGTTTTTAACCACAATTCCTACATATCAGAACTCCAAACCGTTGTTAATGAGCCGATATACAACGGTAACTCATATTTTATTTTATGAATAACACCTAGTGTGTCACTAATGCCCTTTTTCAGGTATATTGGGTTTGGCATGGATGTTAGCCATGCGATACTTACTCATCAATCGTCACAGGCATAAATACGTACCTATCGTTGATGTGGAAAAGAAGTTAGATCCAGCGGTAGGCATTAAAGAATCAGATAAATCTACCCCTTGGGTCACCTTGTTTTTTAAATCAGCATTTTGGTAAGTACATTTTTTTTTTCTCAGTAGATTTGTCATTATTCTTTTAATACATTGTATATGAGAAAACCAGCATTAAAGCTTCAGGTATTAAACAGTAAGGACACAACTCTATGTATGATATGTGTTCCATTATTATTCTACAACCCCTGATTTGTTTTTTCCTTTTGAAATAGCTAAATATAATAAATTTACTTATACATTGTATACTTATTACTAACTTTACTGTTCTTATTTGATACTTATGATTTATCCTGCTTTTCTATGTTTGCACTATTGTACTTGTATGATACTCACACTAAATCCTTTTCGACATAATATCCCCAACATGATTATTCAAAGTACATTGTAGTATCAGATTTTTGTTGTTGATATTTTGTTGAGACTCGTACGTTCTTCATGCCTACCAAGAACATTAACAGTATTTTGTAATTTGCTTTTCAGGTCATTAATTATAGGTCATTTTTGTGAGAACAATGCATTCTTCATCCTGTTATCATGGTTACCAACATACTTTCATGAAAATTTCCCAGACGCAAAGGTAAGAGGCTTACAAGTAAATAACGTGTTTATTAATACAATGTCAAACATTTGTCAACTACTGTTAAATCTTCATTGTTTGTTGAAAGTCATTTGTTAAATCTTCATTGTTTGTTGAAAGTCATTTGTTTAATATCCATAGGTCAACCAAAACGCAAACTAAAGTTAAAATGTGAAAAGGCATCTGGCATTCTTCCACTGAAAAGAATATTTTTGAAAAACAGCACATACATGATACTTGTAATTTGAGGAAAATAAATGAGTACGCGGAAAGGATTTATAGAGAAGCGATCAAATCCTGAACAGCTGCAATCATTGTTTCATGGGACACTTCTTTTTGTGGATTTAACAAATTAATTTCACATTTATCATTTATGGCCAAACTAATAGATTAGGTAAATGCCATGCCATACTGTAGACCTTACTCTTGGTCTTTTTTAAAAAATGATCCTTGTACATGTACCCTTCACAAGACCTTTACAAATACATGAATAAGAAACACACTTAAATGTTGGCAATAGTTTCTCTGTTGTGCATCGGAACCTGTAGATATTCTGTTGTTTTCAGGGTTGGGTATTTAACGTAGTGCCTTGGGTGGTGACAATACCAAGTTCTATATTTGGAGGCTGGTTGGCAGACTTCATGATAACCAAAGGTAGACTTATGTCATTCATTCTCCCAGTATGGTTCCTCATTAAGATAATCCTGTAAATCAATACTGAACCATAGAAATGTAGTTTGATTTTATTTGATTATTTTCTTTAATGACTTACACAGAGGCCAACGGTTCAGTTTCTTAGCTTGGGATGCACACAACTAAACTGGTTATTTTTCGTTGACAATTGGGAGAATATGTTTGATATGTTCTTTGATACAATTCCTTGACATTACGTTACCGAGAAATTGAGACTCAGTTACTTAAAGCTTGTTCACAGTATCAGGGTCTGGCAATAGTCTAATTGAGTTTTATACTTGTATTCATGACTATTTCAAATTTCACTAATAAATATTGTTTACCTGTAACATATCATTTTCTATTTTTGTTTCCAGGATGGAGTGTAACCTTTGTGCGAAAATTTATGAATGTAAGTTTTTTTGGGTGATGTGTGATTCTCTTGTGCTGCAAAACTATTATAAACTACCTCAGAATATTAAAATAAATTGGTACAACTCTCTGCTTTTTGTATATGTAACAGATTAATTTTTTCATTCGCCCTACTTAAACTACCATTTGTATAGTGAAAAGACATCCTTATGTGTCAATAAAGGGAGGTCACTCTTAAAAAGCGTAAAACACAACAAATATTATTGACTACAAAATCAAAACGTTCTGAAGCGATATGAGCGGTATTTCCTCAATATACCATACTGAAGAATGGATTGTTATTAATGTTTAACTTTTTTCTAACTTTGGCAGGTCAGAACAAAAGAAAACTAAATGTCACAGCTGTAAAATATAAGTGACTGCATTAAAAAAAAACATATTCCTTTTGTACTCTATATCTGAAAACTTACACGTTTAATTTGTATCCATGAAGCTAACGAGTTTGTGTTTGTTTTTTCACTTTACAGACAATCACCATGTTAGGAACAGCCTTTTTTCTTGTTATTATATCCTATACTACAACGTACACCGGTGCATTAGTGTGTATGGCCCTGGCAGTGGCATGCTGTGGCTTCCATAACAGTGGTATCTTGGTGAATCCACAGGACATAGCACCGAAACATGCTGGCTCGGTGTTTGGTAAGTTACTCAAACCGGTTTTATCAATAATTCTAGATGGGTGTTGCTTTGCGCATGTCTGTCCGTCAGTCGTAAAGCATGTCCGATTGAAAACTGGAAAATGCTGGCACCTACAGTCCTCAAACTTGACATGGAGATTGGTCATGACACATAGACAACCCTATTGATTATGAGGTCATCAGGTCAAAGGTGTGAAGAATGGGCAATGTTGACCTACAGACTCAATGAATGCAAAACCCATCTGTAAACATATGCATCACATTTAACTTTTAGCTGGTTGATGTTCTTGTAAACTTAAGACTAAAACCAAATGTCAGAATTTCATTATACGTGTAGTTGTTGATATCTAAAATCTTAAAACTTATCTGTTTGTTGATTTTATTCATTTAGTTGCTGATTTTGTTTTTATTTTCAGGCATAATGAACATGGCAGGAGCAATTCCAGGCTTTATTGGAGTGTATATGGCTGGCCATATATTGGAAGTGACAAAAAGTTGGGGAGCAGTATTTAATCAAACTGCAGCTGTGTCCGTAGTAGGCTGGGTCGTTTATACAATCTTTGGGACAGGAAAACAAATTATATGAGGGGAACCGGTTAGACACAATATTTTTTTAAAGGAAAAACAAAGTAAATGAAATGGGTGACAAGAGTTAGTTGAATAAAAAATTGGCAAAGGAAAATTATTAGAAGTTGGCTGGAAGGCTTCATACCAACACTTACTGTGCAAAGACTTTGAATAAGTGTGAATGATGATACAACATGTATAGGTTCATTGGAGGTGTAATTCTCCTCTTTGTGAACTCAGACTGGTTGTGAGTATGCTCATATAATTCCTTACTACAGCAAACACATATTATACTTGACAATGATATAATTATGTTGGCCAGCTGTAGCTTTATACACAATTGATGGTTTGGAATAAAAACTTTGATATTAGATTGGATATATATTTTTAATGGACCAGTGAGTTTGTGCATTAACAGTACCTATGGCAACATTAACAAGATGACTGGTTGTACAGTTGTTGTGGGTAGACGTATGTTTGGAGCGTTTTATTAACAGGACTTTAATTGGAATGAGTGCTTGGATATGTAATTATATTGTCAAAGTGCTAGCATTGACATTGAAGAGTGTTGCTGCAACTTTGTTATAAGTCTACAAATTGAAATGTGTAAGTTGAATGGAACACTGTGGAAGCAGTCTTGTTATTGTACATATTTTTTTACAGTTTTGTCGTGCATCTGTTGAATTGTTCTTGCCTTGATATGGAACTTTTTGAATGAGTGTGTAGTCTTTAACCTGCGAATGGCAAATTATGTATGCATGTTTTGATGAATAACTGAAATATGTTGGATGCTATTTATCATGGTATCAGTGAGTGAACTTACATGACATCAAAGTTGAATAAAAATGATATACATGTACACAAATTCTGATAAAAAATAAAGAAAAAATACTAGGACAATCATCCACACATATAAACATTAAGCAAGGATAATGTTTTGTTTTATTGTGCCATACAACTGGTCAGTTTATCGAGTGTTAATGATCATATAATATTCAAGGACACTAAAATGTGACTTGCCTATAGCTTTACCTTTTATAGTGTACAAGACTAAAAGAAGTAAATGTGAAAGAGTTCTATCTGCTTTCTTATTCAATAGTGCTTAGAACTCTATGGCGTTTACTCGTGGCTGTATAGGGTGTATCTTGGTATTAAACTGAAGATTTTTTTTTATCTCAACTGCGTTTTTTGTTATATCGATTGTTTTTGTTTGTGAATATCTACATGTTGGTAACCATAGCTTAGCATTTATATAAATAAGTGGTTTTATCTCACCAACAAAATCCAATGCAGAAAGGTTTTCTAGAGGAAGAACCTAAGCAGCCCAATGCTACCTACAAAACCGATGGTATTTTAAAACAACCGCTGTATGTTATTTTCTTGTCAACTTGTGTACCAAACTTAAGATGCACTTTTAATGTTTACAGCTTTAAAAACAAACAGGCACATCAACATTATGCATCTACATGTTATGACCAACCACAGGACCTATCTACTGATTGGCCGTCGACTCCAGTATAACCCATCGATTTTCATTAGTTTGGGGTATAAAAGTTGGCTGCACAAGTCTTTTTTTAATCGGGATAAACGCAACTTTTAATATAAAATACAAGTGAACAACACTGAACAGAACAGAAATTTATTGAGAATTCTAAATAACATAATACACATAATATGATTATCAAATATGATTCATGACACAGTTTAAATATAAACATTAAACACTGAATATAGTGAAACAAGTTAAACATTGAAGCATTTAGGTGAATATGAATTAATCTATCAGTTTAATAACATGAAGTATTTACTGAAACATGTGCTCAGTAAATATTCATACCCAAACATGAGCTAACTTAATGAAATGCTTGTTAAACATAGACACAATGACGAACCCTGACCATAGAAATATTTCCTCTAATTTTGTTTAACAACATAGTTTAAAGTACACCTATAATATTATCACAAAACATCCCATTCATTATCTGCACTAATATCACAAGAACATTACCCATACACATACCCTGAACTTACATTTAACACAAAACCTACGTGATAAGTTATGTTAGGTTTAACGGCACCTCCACTACTGGGGGTTTACATAACCGTTATGTTAGGTTTAACGGCACCTCCACT
>ENA-OREC01000834-OREC01000834.1-marine-metagenome-genome-assembly--contig:-NODE-834-length-13853-cov-11.996370_pt1 | contig 13853 bp, 10 predicted proteins | sample MGYA00248626_ERZ508543 | MGnify/ENA primary metagenome ERZ508543 (study PRJEB26211, sample SAMN05518279) | marine metagenome | isolation source: Puget Sound, Washington, USA | host: Bankia setacea... | reverse complement strand
AGGCCTATGGCATACCGGAATTATTGTAAAATGTCATTGATAGGCCTATGGCATACCGGAATTATTGTAAAATGTCATTGATAGGCCTATGGCATACCGGAATGATTGTAAACGGTCATTGATAGGCCTATGGCATACCGGAATTATTGTAAACTGTCATTGATAGGCCTATGGCATACCGGAATTATTGTAAAATGTCATTGATAGGCTGCTTCATACCGGAGTGAAAGTAAAGTTGTACAATGATCCAGTATCACCAAATGTTTATAAGTTGTCATTTTCACACAGCATTTGAGTTTGCAAGTTATTTTATGTTGATTTTACAAGACATAGTTGAGTTGATTACCTTTTCTGATACAAAGGTTTGTTTAAATTATGAAGTTGATTTTTGTGAATATTTTATTGAATCAAAATCATAAATAAAAATCAGTTTAGTTAGTTGTTGTGTTTATTTGATGTTATTCATTCTCCAACTCATTTATACCAACTTATGTGACAATTAATACTTTAAATTGATAATGGGCTAAATAATTGTTTTCCTTAAATCAAAGGTATTATTGTTATCACCAAAGGAAGTAGTTAGGATATTCTTTTGGCATATCAGACCATCTGGAGCCATATATAGTTATAAATTTGTTAGATTTGGTTAAAACTTTATAGTAATGGGTTTCAATAAGAAAATAATGAATGTACAATTCAATCTTAATCCAGCTTACAATAGCAAAAGTTAACTCCCTTGAAATTATTATATATTCATATAGAGAATGTTAGTGTCTCAAACTACATGTACTTCCACAGTTTTCCATTCATTTTAATTGAACTTAAGGTAAAGCATTCAAGGTCTGAAATCATAACCATTTTATAACTCTAGAAGCTGCGCCAGCTATTGTATGATGATTGGCTGCGTGAAAATAGCATTTAAACTCCCTTGGCAAATATTTCAAAACAGTTGATTCAGAGTGGTTACTCTTGGCCAATAGTTTACTCCTGGCTTTCATGTAATCACTAATGTATGAAATATGGATTTATGCAAATGAGGTATAATATTGAAACTTGAATAGTTGATATGTGTTGTGCTTGAATTTCCAACATGGTATTGTATACAAACATTGACCAGACACTCGTGAATTCATTACACAGACTGTTGTATTGTGAAATAGGTGGATTAGACTGTCACGTTATTACAACAGAGTATAGAACACGTGTCCATTGTATACACATGCACCACCTATTGTGTAATGCATTGGTCCTTGTGATTTATTCAGGAGTATCTGGTCAATGTTCTCATACAATAACCAATGGTAGGACACTATCACTTGTACACAAACAAACCAGATACTTGATATATCCCACTATATAAACTAATGTAACTGTCTTCCCCATTGCAACCAGGAACTTCATTTACATGTTCCAAGAATGATCAACAACACTCCTCTCTTCCTCATATAGTCGCCAGCGTTCCACAAAACTGTCAGTGATGATTGCATACAACAGATTGAAATTAAAACAAAATGGTACTTCTTATATCCATATATCACATTAAATCTTGATATTCATAGGACCACTGATCTTATCCAGTAGATGTTCACTTGTTAATATTGGTGAAAAAGCCAAACTTCAATGTCACTGCTGGTCCATCTCCAGTTCAAATTGCATGTCTTATCATTTCTCAGCTACGATCACACAAGAGTGCCAAGTGCTTTATTTTTAGAAAAGCAATCTAGTTTCAACTATAGTGCACCAAACATCCCTATAAGATAGACTTCAGTGTACACATATAGTCAAAACTTATAATTGGTTTGAATGTGAAAGTAATTGTTTTAAAGATTTATTTACAAATAGATTACATTACTTATACTGTCAATGAGGTTTTAAATCTTGCTGTTTATTTAATGGTTATCAAGTTTTAGGTGGGATATATTTGTGTAGTGATTTTTTCAGGTTAATGTTTAATGCTAGGCATGAGTATCAGCAATGGTTTGGTATGTGTAATCAATGATCATATCACGTGGTTGATACCTTTCATCTGGATTGTTTTAGTGAGAAACCTTTACTAACTGCCAAGGATTGAGAGTTGTACAACTTGGGACACAGAATAACTGGACAAATTGTTTGGACAGTAAGTAGCCAGAACGTTGGAAATTCAATTGAAACATATTTTCACATTTCTCTCGACTAGATGCAAATATAACAAATCATAATGAATAACAACACATTTAATATTTAAGAAGTTTTAATACCAGTTAATAACATTAGGTAATGTTCCAACGTGGTACAAAAAACTGGTAAAGCCACCACCACATTCAGAAAAGTCCTTAAAAACTAAATTAAAAAAGCAACAAACTGTTACCTAATATTCTTAACTTCAGCAAACAAAACATATAAACACTTAACAATATACTGTCAACCAGTAATCACACAATCATTCTTTTGAGCGATAGTTTATAAAGACAATTCTGAATGAAGCGATCCATAGACAGAACCTCTGTCTCGATACAAACATACTCAGTGTTAACAATTCACATAAATTACAAAACATGATTATTATAGTATATCCTACATGTAGTAAAATTGGTCTGAACAGTGGATGATGATTTAGCATATATGTCTATCATTCATACGCCATGTACACGGTCAGTTATCACAATATGACGAAATGACAAAACCGCCCGCTGTTCAAACACTTAACTGCTAGATTTGAAAAAAATATAAAGCAAATATATGTAAGATCGAATAAGTTCACAGAAAGAACCTGTAAGTCATTAAAAAACCCAATGTTTCCCCACATGAAACGTTTATAAAGATAAGAAATGAAACCTATGGCAAACTAAGTTGGAACTATTATGACCTGATTATGTATTTATAGATTTAGCATTGAACACAAACACACATTTCCCAGCAGTCTATTGTATCACAGCCAACATTTTCTCATTCATTCAAGCCATGGACGTATCCTTGGACTCATTGATAATCTAAGCCTCTAACAGGTAAAGCAGTGTTTTCACCCATCAATCACAATCACAGGGTGATCTGTATCCAGGTCATAGATTTATAAGTTTTGAGAAAAATTTCATCTGTACAGTATCATGGGCTAGTGTGTTGGATGAAGATTTTGAAGAATGGTTAGATGGTGGATGATTTGCATGGATCAATGGTGGTCTACAACTCATCGTGGTCATGATCATGTTCATCTTCTTCCTCCTCCTCCTCTTCTTCATCATCACCACCAGCATCATCATCACCTGAAGAAATCAATGCAAATTTACTATTACTTTGTCCTTCAATCATTAAATAAAAACCTTAACAAAGTAGATTAATTGTTCAAAGCACTTTTGTGTACATTTTTTTTATAATTTTAAAACAAATACAAGTACATTTGTAATAAATACGACATAGCATTGGGACCCCAGACCTTCAGCCATTATAATTATTCAGTTTAATTTTAATATATCACCTTCACTGTGATCGCAAAGATAAGTCATAAGAGGTGTTTGTAAATTAGACTACATACCTTCTTCCTCCTTTTTATTCTTCTCCTCCTCTTCTCTCACTTTTCTTTCCTCTTCATCTTGGTCATCCTTCATTTTCTTTTCGGCATCTGTGGTAACGCCCCATGTATCTTTTCCTACTTGTTCGGCAAAGTCAACATCATCTGTGATAAGGACATTATCAAAGATGGTACCAGCTTTAACCTGAAACAGATAAGGGTTGTATACATTGTAATATAATTTCATTATTCAAACAAGTTTGACACTGTTTACTGTGAAAGATTAGTTACTTACTTATTGTTTTCCTTGGTAGAGCGAGTGAGTCTTGAAAACTTTATTTTACTTAAGACATCTTTATTCAATACTTCACAGTTCTGATATTAGAGTATTTCTTTTTTCTACTACGGACTTGCATTTTCATCAAAATTTAATTTTTTTGACATATCACTCAAAATCTAAATGATAACTCACCTGCCACAAATCAAAACCAATGGCACTAGTATCTGTGTATCTGTATAAGTTATCATCAGCTTCGTACTCTGGGTTATCAATTTCTGGGTGAATCCATTTTCCTTTGTAGGCTGGGTTATCAATCTGCTTTGGTTTCCATTCACCCTATAATGGAGAAAGTTGATCATTGTAGAAACAAGAATGGACTCAAGTGAATCCCACAGCACACTTCCTGTTGATACATTTCGATTCAATTCAATACCATTCATGTTAGCAGATTCAATAAGACATACAATTATTGTATCAAAGTACACCTATATAAGGTTTCCTTATATATTCAATTCATCTCTATCTCTTTAAGACTACCTCCTGAAGCTAAGCACTAACATGTATTATCATTTTTATGCTTAATCTAGTAAAGCCCTCACAACTAACACAATCAGTAGTGACTTGTGAATACCGTAGCATGGATATTGAAATTTGGTTCTCAACCTACCTTGTATTCGGGGTTGTCAATCATTGGTGGTTCCCATTCTCCATCCATCTCATCATCCCAATCATCGGGTTTCTTGGCATCTGGGTCAGCGATGTGTTCTGGTTTGTCCCATTCTTCTGGTTTGGTATCTTCAGGATCATCAATTTTCTCATTATCATCCCAGTCTTCTGGTTTCTTGGCCTCTGGGTCCTTAATCTTTTTTGGTTTCAAAAAGTCCCAGTCTTCCTCAAGCTTTCCACTTTCAACCTTGGCATTATCGATTTTAACTTCGTATGTGTTGTCTGGTCGGACGATCAATGTGTACAAGTGGGTGAAAACATCATCCTACAAATACAAGCAGTAAGATTGGGGTCAATGTGAAAGAATTTTATAAATTATCTATAAATCTGTGTACAATGTGTTAGCATTACTTGCTCTAGTTTATATAATTCAACACAATCAGTCAGAAAGACAGAATCAAAAACAATTACAAGTTTGTTAGCATTTGAAATTGTGCATTGTTAATTTCTTCTAAATTCAGGTGTTTATTCACATTTTCTGCATTGTTGTGATTTAGATATGAACACTCAATTGTTGCTAATGTAGGTTGATTCAGTGAATGTTACTAAATAAAACTATCTAACAATCTGTCTAATAAATCTATACTTGTTTTAAGAATACAAACCACTATATAACAAATTTCTTTTCAACTGTAACACCTGTTGAAAGCTTACCTTGCATCTGATGTCTTTCTTGACAAGAAGATTCTGTCCCTTGTAGTTAAAGATAACGTGCACTTTCTTGGTTCCTGGTCCACAAATGTCTGGGCCTGTACAAAGAACAAACAATTGCTGTGTTAACTAGTTTTTAAACATCGTCCTATAAAATTGTTGTGCTAAGTTTTTATTCTCATAAATTTAAAAGTTTTTGCCTTTAGATATAAGTCGAATAGTTTGGTTTTACTTTAATGAAGCAACCACTAGTACATACCGAACATAATATTGTATGGTGATTCTCCGTGCATGTCTGTCTGGTCGAGAGAGCTTGGGAACACTTTCACGTATCCACCACCACAGTCAATGTTCTGTTCATGTTTCACAGAGAACTGGACAACAAGGTCTTTTCCATCATTACTGAATTTGTCGAAGCTTGCAGATAGTGCGTAGAACTTGGCATCTTCGCTTGTCTGGATACCTAGAGAAAAGTAAAATGCAAATAAACTACAATGTACCATCTTTGTATTTGTTAAGATACCAGTAGAATTTAATAAAAATGTAATAGTGTTGATACATGTGCAGCTGTACAGGGAGTACATGTATAAGTATTGTATTATTGAATGAAAATACATACCTTTATCTTTTTCAGCATCACCGTAAAATTTTCCAGCTGTCAGTTTGAATTTTCCTAGGTCACTTTTGTGTTTTGATTCCACCCATCTATCTTCCCATGAATCTGAAATAAACAACCACATCGTTAAAACTAGTTAATCAATTCAAACAATAGCAGACATAACAATGTATATAAGTCCGAGTTCTTCACTAGTATGAGGGAACGCAAAACTATAGATCCTAACCAAATTTATTTATTCAACGTCATATGGGACGTTATTGTAAAACTTCCTAAAAGGTTCCTAAGAGCAAACTTTTCCAAAGCAAAGCCTTGCTTAGTTCTCAGATTAGTATATATGTCAAAATAGTAGCGTACTTTTCGCTGAACACACAACGTGGACCAAAATGACAAGCTGACCTGTCACATTGCATCCATGTCCATTTCGACGCAAGTTGGGAATCGAATTTTACATTAATTACACATGCGATTTCGTTATAAATTACGTAAATTACTTACCATCAAATGATTCCTGAAAGTAGGCTGTTGGGTCTGCAAATGCAAGGCCCAAAAGGGCAAGAAGACAGAGAACTTTCATCTTCACGTTTACCACTCACTGTAATGATGTCAACTGTGATACAATGCCGGCGAATATAATCACGTGACTCGACAGATGGAAGTTTTTGATTGGTCGATAGTGAATGAAGTGGACCAATGAAACCAAACCACGCGCTGACAGAGGATAACCCATGACAGGAATTCCAACATCCGGGGAACACAACGTCTATATTTACGCCACGTACCTAGGTTAAAAATAGATTTTTCATAGATGTTAAACACGTGTGCAATGCATCGATAAAACATAACAATAACTAATAGTGATAGAAGCGCTGAAACCACGGAAGTTGTTCGGCATTGAAGCCTGAATTTAGGGCAATATATATTGTTCATAAGTAGCAGATTGCCGTAGGCCTGCATTAATAGTAACCTCAGATTAGATTCATATATACGTTTGTGTTGTCTAGGGTCATTGCTTGCGTAAGCCTTAAGGAAGCTAAATAAAAACTGAGACTCGCAGTCTATGATTTAATTGAAACGTAGTGTGTAATCAATCAAGTTATGCACATGTACATTATATAGGCTAAATCGCTATATTGTTGTGTTAGACCTTCATATTTTTTATGAATCGTTAAATGGACATGACAAAGTGCACGTTAAATAAAAGAAGCTGTACATAACACTGAGAAACAAATGACGCTTCTATATTATTAAATACGGTTTAAATCAAAAGTTCTATTGTTGTTAAATCCAAATGTTCTTTAAATTAGTCCATCAACTCCCGGCCAATATATTGACTTTTTATATTTATTTTACAAGAAACAAGTTAAACAACTATCAATCATGCTCGTTGGCACCGATGTTTGCGTTCGAATGGTCTTCGTGTGGGAGGAAACCGGAGTACACAGAGGAAACCCACCTGTCTGACTTGGTGACCAATGACCGTCTCACATGCCGACGCCTGGTAACGAACCCGGGCCGCAGCGATGAGAGGCGAGTGCGTTAACACTGCGCCAGCCAGAAACACACTTTTAAACAACCTATTGGTAAATGGGGTTTTGTGGGCTAAAAGCGAGCAAAAGCTGAGTTTGTTGGCATTAAACGTGAGTTGACGCGAGTTTTAGAAAAGAAAAATCCACTTTATTAATAGAAGCGGGTTTAAAAACGCACTTTTAACCAACTTATCGGTGAGTCTCTGGGCATAAAAAAACCTCCGAGCGAGTTTTTTATGAATCAATTGGTTTTGTTTGGTAAAAGCGAGCCTTTGAATAATGACAGAAGAAAATGTTTTGGTTGTGCAAAAAATACACAAATATCCATACCTTTAATAACTATTTAAAAGTATAATCTGTTTCCAACGTGGACCTTATCTTTTCTTTCAAAACCTAAAACAACTGGTTATAAAGACACATTTTTCGAATTATTGTATACCATTTTGGAATCGCGTATCGAATGAAATCATTAACATGTAAATATCATATAATCAGATATGTTTAAAGAAAGAAGTACATTATATTTCCCTCAACAAAGACCTGCTCCTTCTACGAGTCTTAACCCGTATGCCAAGGTTGTACGTAAGGCTGCCCAGGAGGTATATGCCAGGGGTAAACATGCTAGAGGTGGTCCCGTCCACGACAAACGTGCTGCAACTATATTTATAAGCCCAATAATGCCGTTGCTGCCGAGAAACCTGCCATAGTTTTTAAATATATATACGACTTCATGTAAGGCATGTGATCAAATACATGTGTGATTATCGAGAACACATTGATCCTGCTATATTATTGCCTGCATACACAATAACGGACACATGTTCAGTCAATTTGTTGATTAATGGAACACGTGGTCTTGTACAAATTGACGCCACCATACAAATGGACTAATGGAAATTAATTAACAAGATAAAACTCACTTGACACATGCTCCAAGATTTAAAGCCGAGTTTGCCCGCTTTGAGGAGACATAAGGACAAAGACAAAGACAAAGGATGCAGGCCCCAGATGCGCGTAAGTAGTTTTTAAACTTATATTAAATTGAAATGACGACGTACATATATTTGTCTATCTAAAGCTGCTAAATTAAGGTAATACATATACTCCGTTCTATAAGACTACTCTTTAATTTCAAACCATGTGCGAATTTAAGACCACATTTGTAAGACGTGTGCGCTATATTAAGACCACTCAAACATTTAAAAAATGATGAGCATTCGAGACCACACTGGTTTGGTGCAATATAGGTATTTTAAATGTGTTGCGGTCACATTTTTGTATTTATTTCTTCGCACATGATTCAAATAACCTTTTTCTCGGACCCGAGGTTAATCTTCTTTGGGACACCCGACTGTATACTCACAAAACAACAATCTGTTTTGTGCTACGAAGTATTTAAAATAAATAACAGCGGTCTAGCGTTTTTAAATTATTAATGTGTGCACGCAAAAGAAAAATATGCGACCGTGTTAGACATGTATTACAGTAAAGGGATTCTGATTGTTTTTTTCATGTGGATGCGTGCACGTTTTAAGTTGAGTTTGATGGCTCTCGCAGACTAAACCTGTGTTGAGTCCAGGGAGCAAACTATTCATGTTGCAGAAGTGTATTTCATATACTTTGCTCCCACTCTAACGACACCTCCCGACAGAGGTTCACTCCTAACAGCGAACTTCACGAATAATTACCCACGAGCGTTTTTCTATTAAAAAATATATATCTCCGTGACAACCTCTTAGTCCGACCGTAGAGCTGTCCAAACATATTTTGTGTCCATACGATAGAAGACATCTAGAATTTGCCCAGAAAAAATCCCCGTCGATAGGTACCGGCATTTTCGTTTTGCAGCCCTCATAAAATTCTAGGTTAAGTAGTTGACTTTACCCTCTTTACTCTGCTTCACTAATATATCAGCCTTATATTAGTTGAGTCCAGCATCTCAATCCCGTGCCCATTCTCTTGCTAACCGGGTTTGACGATTGATTTGACTTCTATCGACCTTTTATATATATTTTTTTTTTAGAAACTCGGCCCCTCGAAAAAATCGGGAAAGGGGCTAGGGGGCTAAATATAAATACACTTTTTCCACTAAATCAAACACGATGATTCTGATTCTGATATCAGGTGGATGCTAAAATACTCATTACACCAAACTATCAAAGCACGTACACTCCGCTAAAGATACACTTTTCCCACTAAATCAAGATGGCTGCCATACGCTGGAGTGAAGCGTAGGAACAAAGCTAGTTACATACAACTGTGTAGAGTGTCTTTACAGAAACCGACAGCTAGTGAATAGAACTCGATTTTAATGTCGATTTATTATGACTTCTGTGGGGTTTTTAAGTAATAAAGAAATAGATATCACTAGCTTGGAGCAATATAGATGTATCAGTTATGGCATTACAACAGGACGGGAGGTATCAAGCGTGAACGAGAAAGGTCTGGAAACTTCGTACCGACGATTATAATGCACTGACGAAGAGTCCGACATCACCGTCTTCGTACATCATGAATGTAGAAGAACGTTTACCGATAAACGTAAATTAGACTTGGCTTCTCAAAATCAAAATGAGCAGATATTAAACTGGAATTTCCAATGCATTGTGTGCCTTTTGTGTGGCGAGTAGGATGTGTCTAATCATCAACAACAAGAGAGAGTAATATGTAAGCTGGGCTACATGTGTATACAGTAATCGAGCTCGACGAAATGTTGAGCGAGTAAGCCAATGCTAGCGACGAGGTATGTTCAATGAAGTCATTTCGTCGAGAGTTGGAGCGATTTTACGGTGACCAAGTCTACTTTGCACATATCGGCGTTTCCCGAAAAAAGACGTTGTGTGTTTCAAGAAGTGGCTAGTTTCATCAACGGAAACATTGTACAACAACCGGGAAACCAGCTCAGATGATGAATCTTGTCGAATAATGATGACAGCGGCAACGTTGATGAGGGAGGAGATTCGAGCAAGTGATTATAACACAGAGGAATACCTTGCCATTCGAAATGAAAATACAGAAGCGGCGGTCCGTTCTTTCCTACCACCATGCTTATAAGCGTATCTGAACACGCTCATAAACAATGACATCAAACGTGTTGGCAAACGACATGCAATTACGAAAAGGTGCGTCCTCGATCAGAAATTGCGCCAATCGTATTAGGTCTGGGGTTGAATTGGATCAAGTGTTCGGTTCGAAATGGTTACTCAGCTGCATTCCTTGGGTTTCTCAATTTCATACAACGAGGCTTCTTTGTTCGAACAGTCCGTGCTGCACAAAAGTATACAGAGGAAAGATTGCTTCTGATCACTGTGAAAACAGCGCAGACAATGCTGATTCCAACATTGCCACCATCAATGAATCCGGCACATTGCATAGGATGGGTATTATCCGCTGGTCAAGGTCCAACTCAAATGTTCCAGAAACTCGGACTCGACGGCGGGCCAGGATTACGATCTCTGATATCGCTGATCAAAAGGGATCAGAATTGTTACGCTTGTAACACCTGTGCGGCCATCCTTATCGACTGTCTGATCCGAACTCATTCAAAAGATGAAAGTCTCATGACATCAGTGTACTACTCGGATTTGCGCTGCAAATCAAAATGGATGCTACAGAGAACTCTCTCACCGACGCCAGATTGGACAAGTTAGTGGCTGACAACTCTTCACCTTTAGAGCATATCAATATCCTCTACTTTATCAACATGAACGCCAGTGATTCAGTGATCTGTTTTGTGGATAACGAGATCCACAACAAGGAGTTGCCTGGAACGTCTCTCACGTTTGACCAGCCGCTGCTAGTGAAGGCGGTTGATATCGTCCGCGCGAAAGATGTTTCACATCCTGATGAGTGCAGTAGGTGCGTATTCCATCTTATGCGAGGATCGGGCATCGAGGAAGCGCTTGGACAAGTTTACGGTCCAATGCCCTCATGTTTATGATGTCAGTTATACCCGAGCGCTCCGTGCTATATATCTACTGGACGCGGCATTACATTCCAAGCTGATGGAACTTATCCTAACTCTAGAGCTAGTATACAGCACACCGTGACATCGAGTTTTATGGCATGTTTTGAGGTAGAGCTACGGTTTAAAATAAAATAGAACGGCTTAGCTTGGAAGAAAACTTAAGACGTTGCTGACGAAGATTACACCATCTGAGAATCCAATTGACTCAATTTTGCATTCTTGAACACTTCAGCTGCTAGGTGATAAGATACAGTCGTTAGCCACATTACGGCCCGTTCACGTTCTGTGAAAGAATGGCTTCAATTTATCTATCAAATCAGTTTAATCAAAGACTTCATTTAGGCTGAACGCATGCAATCATCAATTGATGCGCACTTTGTCGCTTGTAGGAAACTTCTGAACCCGTTCGCTGCTTCCGGGCACCTACATTACGTCAACAGTGGGAGATTGTTTGTACAGATGATGCGGAGCCTCACAGAAGAGCATCATTGGATATACAAAATGTACATGGACGACGGCCGGCATACTGTACAGAGAACTGATCATCCTATGAATGGACTTTAAACAGACCTGATAATTGAGCATGTATTGGGGCGTTCACTGAAAACCCGTGGGGAACTCACGCAATGTATAGAGGACTGATCGAGAGCGTCCGTTACTAGTTTGTCTACATCATGCACCAGCGGGTGGCAATTCACGATACAAATACCGCTTTAACGAGCAATTGTCGAAACACATCGGAGCAACATAAAGATCTTGGCAATTCACGCAGCAAACAGGATCAACGAGACTTATTTCAAATACGGCGTTGGGTCAATACTCACCATCTATTCGACCAAGCGTTAACTGAACTGCGCTTGATTCCGATCAGTCGTGCAGCGTGCGTTGAAGACGGTGTAAACTGTGACGATGTTGAACGTATAGACGCACATATACAAACTGGCTTAGACGGATCACTAACACCCACCACGACCGAAAAAGCCGTCCATTTCATTAATACTAAGCACACATGCCTGTACACAATCAGGATTCATTCTTGAAGATAGCTCAAATTGCACAACACGCCACAACAGAAGTCCGATACATTGTTTATACACGCCTGGTTCGGCAGTGACATTATTTTGGCAATCTTTGGTCATGATAAGGGTCAACTGTTGCAAAAGCTTGAACAGTTTCCAGAAATCGACTTGCCGATATGATAAGTACCGTCTCAAGTACAAAAAAACCCAACAATAACCAGAAATTGGCACTGCCGGCGAAGCGCTACTTTGCCGCCTTCACGGAGATGACACTACATCTGATCTTACGGACGATGATTGCGGCTTGCAAGATATTGGAACCCCAATGACTGCCACTAACAGAGCTGCTCACTTTCATGCTAGTTCATCTTCAGACAGTACACTGGACATTGTTGGACGAAGGCGCCGTAAACGGATGAGAAAAGGTCGCCTTAAACAATCTCCAATTATGAACAAAGCACCAGTCCCAGACTGCATCTTATAATGCATACGGTGCAAGTGCAAACCTGGTTTAAGATTATCGATTGACCACTCTCGGCTATGTATGTGAAGCTTTCAATATATTCCTGAGGTTTGCTCATGTCATTAATACAGCAGCGAATTACATAGCCCCGTATAATCATACTTCATTAACAGGTACGTACATTAAATATTTCGTAAAATTCAAAGCCCTGAGAGAAAAAATGCCAAGTCCTATGAACGGGGATTTTTTCTGGAAGTCTTCATGGTATGTAGTTTCAGAAAAAAAAGAACAGTGCTTGGTTACTAATTTTGTCCCGCTATTGCTATACGACGGGCGGACTATCTCCCGATAAGGACGAGTTACACCTTCAGTTGACCCCCGAACGCTAGCATTTACCTCCCCATGGCCATAACGGCGCCGCCATGTCGCTATTAAAGATTCCGTAAACGCTATAGCTGTTACAATACCGTTGTGTACCCGCGTAGCGATAAGTAACGGTCCGTGTACCCGAAAACGGTATGAAACAGTGATCGTAAATATGAAATGGTAGAGTACGTGATAGTCAATTGCAACTTGAAAAAAGGATGTTTATTGTTTTTTTCACAAGGTGGTTGTGTCTTGACTACCCAATTTACTCGTCAATAATGGAACAAATTTAACTGTCAAAGAATTGGATGGTCCATACTGCTAAACGAACAAGGATGTAATAGTCTACACATAATAAACAAACTTGTACATTTCAATATTACTGTACATAGCGTGTGTTGTGGTTCTGAAATGAATTTAACTTTGTTATTTAAGCTTCGTGTGGTCTTAATAGTAGGAGATAGAAATCGTGTTATAAATTATTCTTAAACAAATAAATATTCGGTCTAAATTATCTCGTGATTTGCCGAATATAAGCGTGCATTACCGAAAAAGCCGACATTTTGCACACGGCGTGTTCCGTTAAAAAAGGCATGTATACTCACTGACGTTGGTGCGTCTCATACGGTTATTACTACATACGTTGCACTTATATATACTCCTGATATAAATATTAAATTAATACGAGCGTTGAACAATAGTTTACGCCCGCACGGATCTGTTACTAGGAACGCTTTCCGCATGTATAG
>ENA-OREC01000833-OREC01000833.1-marine-metagenome-genome-assembly--contig:-NODE-833-length-13854-cov-13.435363_pt1 | contig 13854 bp, 4 predicted proteins | sample MGYA00248626_ERZ508543 | MGnify/ENA primary metagenome ERZ508543 (study PRJEB26211, sample SAMN05518279) | marine metagenome | isolation source: Puget Sound, Washington, USA | host: Bankia setacea... | reverse complement strand
TTGATATATTAACTGTCTGTTATACGTTCATTCATTTTCTTTAATATCAAATATGAGTATAATATTACTTTAATATTAAGATCCAAGGCATGACAAGTTCACCTGTACTATTATAATGACCAGCAGTTTTGGATGCAGGAGGCCGACAATCTTGTTACACATGTTTCTTGTTTTTTTCCCATACCCATTAAAATGTGCCGATCGAACATAACTTTTACTATTTTTGTGCCCTGTAAGATAAAAAATAATTGTGTAACTGTGTGTTCTTGAAAATGATACCTGCCATAGCATCTCTATTTACTACACTCGTATTAAGACAGTAGGCAATCTATACAAGTGCATCAGGGTCATATCTCTAGTCACAGTGACCCCTAATAAAACCATATCATATCCCAACAGATCAGGTCATAAATACTAACCTAGATCTTACCTACAGATTTTCCCTACCAATTTTTATGATATCCAACAGTACAAATTAATAAAATATCCGTATGACCTTATGACATATACCATGCAATACCGCGGCATATAACACAGTCAAATGTTACATAAAAGTTGAAAAGCCCATGGATCAATCACAGACAATTTAATATCACCCGGAAAGTATCCAATCATGCACTTTAATCTTGAAACAAACAGCAATAATGAAAATTAATTTTAGCAGACATATGTTAAACAATACTGATTTCAGTCGCGACCTAACGTTACCGGCACTCTTATCTGAGCTATGACACGTCTATACCAGATAAGCCGTCAAATTTAGTACCTTTGTAGTGCGATATATTAGTAATCGAGTACCTGTGCTAAGACAGAGGTGTAAATATAAGAGCTGGTCATCAATATCTTGGAGGTTGATAAGAGGTAATCAAACAATCTTGGTAACAAAGCCCAATTGCAATGTCTAGATGACTTGAGGTGTGTTTTTTGTCAAGCTTTATTTAAAAGTTTAAAATCAATCTTAACACATTGACATTGATTAAGTTATACAAATTAAACAGCTATGTTTATGTTTACATGAGTAGCTGATATGCTTTCATGTGATCTAGGTATTGAATAAAGACCCAAAGGATTTGTCCCATTGGTTAGTGTGCATGACTTGTAATATATGGATGCAAGTCAGGCGTGAGTTTGAATCCCATTAGAAGCTCCTCTTGTTTCCTTGAGCAACAAACTTCACCCATATTGCATAATACTGGTTTGTTTCTTCAACCACATACCTATTCCAATAGTGAGCATCTAAACCTCTGCCAAGGATATGATCGTGAAGCTACAGTTTACAGAATCCGAATCTACTGTCCTAACCTAATAGAACAGACATAACCTTTGATTTTACTTTGGACAGTTTCTTTCTCACTGCAGGTTTCCACCCATACCCAAGCATGATATCCATCCAGGCATCCACTTTGAGCACGGGTGTGATATTGGTCTCTCTGTCAACAAGAAAGTGAGAGGACTTAATGATTTAATTAAAGCCAGGGTGGTTCTCACACCAAGGCAATAAACTCGAGAGTGGTCTTCAAGATTGTCATAGTTACCAATGGTTAATCTTAGTCAGACAAATATAAGACACCGCTATATTGACAAAGGAAAGCATTCGACACCTTTATAGGCAGTATTATAAAGGGAATATTGGCAGCGGAGTAAACAATACTTAATCAAAAGTAATATGCTCTTGTGAATATCACTGAGTCAAATACTTGAGGGGCTGATCAAGTGCAGTGGTTATGGCATCTGACTTATAATCTATCCGGCGTGAGTTTGAACACCATCAAAGACTGTTAATATTGTAGAACCCCACAACTTACAATTTTGTGTATTAAAAATGTTTTTGCTTGTAATGCACTTTAAAGATATTCAGTGCTTATTATCAACTTAAAAAGGAAGTATAAGAATTAATTATTTCACATTAATGTATTATTGAACATGTGCACAGTTATTGTTTAGTGAATATTCCGTTAACGCTAGATATCAGTAGATAATTGATCAAATGTTTACAAGTGTATCATATTGATTAAAATTGGGGACCTATTTTAAAAAATATACTATAGTTGAAAAGAAAACATCAAAATAATTCTTTCTGACACACATGTAGATAAGTTTATGTTTTTGCCTTAAAGATCATTATTGTTTTACTTAATTCTAACTGAATCGAAACAATCTTTTTCCGTAATTATTTTCCAAAATTACAATGCGCTGATGACACAATAGAAGGTAATGTTGTTTTAGGGAAGATAAGATTTCTTTATTCAAATCAGTGGAAACAGATTTGTAATTTCCCTGTTCTCCCTTTATTCTGTACTCTACCTTTAAAACAACCTTGCAAATTCAACATCATCATAACTGCACATCGCAATATTTCATGGAGCAGAAATGATTGACCCAAAACTCCATTAAAGTTCTACTCTAAAAGCTCCACTCACACAACTTTTCAAACTAACTAAAGTGTCACACACCATTATCATCAACTACATGATAGTATAACATTTAAACAAATAATACCAGCAATGTTGTCCCCTCATAAACCCTTAAGGAAGTGCAAATGGTTAGTTTCTTAATCAGCATAATTAAACAAGTTGACATTTATGCCTACAATTAACAAGTGCAAATTCATGATATTGGTATTGCTACAAATGTTTACGACTTTCCACTAATTCAGTTTGCTTGTTCAGTTCGAGATATCGACAAGAAAGAGCAGACTAACCATGCCACTGGCTAAAAAGCAAAGTGACCTCTTTGGTCGATCTTTGAGATTTCGCAAGATAAAACGGATGACTTTTGAGAAAACAATGGTAACGTTTGCCCTGAAGAAATTAGTACAGACATTACAGATCTGTAGTGGTCAGTTTACTTTGAAGGTGTGAAAGTGTGAACAGGTTAGCCGTGCAGTGGACAAAAGAAAATATATTGCCCTTGAAATTGCATATACTCTGTTAAGTGTATTCCCCAATTGATGCGACTTTCCAATCTTTTACACAACAGTAACATAATTAAATTGTGTTTATTAGGCACATCTTTTTTTTAAATTCCCGTTCTTTCCAATCTTTTTATTCTCAGCTGTTTTTCTTTTGCTTTAAGTAGAACAGAGGTGTGAATTAAGGCAGGTGACGAAATAAGAGTACTTATACTGGAAACTAAGAACCTCTTTTCATTGAACCCCTTTGAAATCTCTCTGCAGTGATGTTGCAATTTCAATCTCACAGAATAATACAATTCAGGCATACATTACAACAAATCTTTTCTAAAACACGGTCATGTCAACGTGTTTCAAGTATTTCCCAGCCGCCAGACGGGCCACTTCAGTTTTTGACATCTTTTAGATTCATGCTGAAGTAGTAGACAATTTAAAAGGTAAACTTTGACCTACCGTAAGCCTTGAAGCTATCTTTTTTTCCCACACATGATATATCGCTACACCTGTCTTTTCCTTATCTATATACAGATGTACATTTCTTGAATTATATTTTTCTACTTTCAAACAGGGTCCTTTACTAAGCCACTTGTTATTCTAAACTTTCACTCGGGTCACTTTTTAAGTATACTTCAACATCAGAGGAACCTGCAATAAATAACCAAAACTACAACAGCCACCTATAAAATGTATTTTTGAAAAGGTTGTTTAATTAATAAAAATAACGTCAGCATCAAATAAAAATAGGGAACTTCATAGAATTGTTGAACAACTTGTATTGCATAAAACTTGAAATGTTCAAATGTAGCAAGAACTGTTTTTTATACGTTCATGTCGTAAAACTGCATGATTTTAAAGAAATTCTGCAAGGGGAAGCAAACCTGTTAAATGTTAAGAGATATATTCTAGTGGTCAATGATGTGGTGAAAAGTGTTCAGTTCAATTTAATAACCATTTAATTTTCATAATAACTTGTTTTAACCCAATTTGAAAAAAATACCAAAAACAAAAAAATCTTTCAAAAAGACACAAAAACAACGCACATGTAAGGTTTCAAATGTTTTCTATCATTTATCAATCTATGCTTTTTTTCAAACAATGAACAAAAAAACCTGTTAACAAAAAATGTTTCAAATTGTGTATGGGATCATGAAAGCCGTCAGTGAACAAGCACAAAAGAGGAGCTGATCAAATCATAGTCCTCCGTTATTAAGTCAAGCAACTACAAACATAAAAAAAGCTCTACCCTATCTTTTCAACTCCAGCTTTATATCTTTGTATCAATTTAATGGAAGAGACAAAAGCCTAACGTTACATGCTGTATTTAAGAACCTAATGTGTCGTGCTGTTAACTCTGGCTTTAACTGAAGATACAGCAAAGACAAAACTATCGAAATTAACAATCTTGATCTTAACGCCAGCGTATAACCAAATCAGCACTGTTCCATACAACAGGTGTACCGATACTTAGGGCAAAGCAAAACAGTGGAATAAAATATAAGGTTGCTGTGCATGTCATATTAATACATTTTACATTTTTGTTTATTTTTTTGCGAAAGAAAACAATTGGAGATTACTTTCACTAAAATAATTGTTGCTTTGGAGTTTGGGTTTATTTGTTTGTTTGTTTTTGGTATAAAATTTAAGTATTCAAAGATATAATAAATTAAAGATGGAAAGCATAACTGTTGTAATGGCCTTTTTATATCATATATGCAGGGTAAGGTAGTTTTACGATAAATCTTCAAATTGAATTTTTTTATATGTACATTACCTACAAGTCATTAGGAACATGTAATGGTGGAAGGGGATCTCCAAAGGCTGATACAAAATTAGTGAATAAACATAATCTTTTTTACCAAATAACAAAACAAGCATGCATCTATATTACATATATTACAGCTCAGCAAATGGACATATAAGCACATCTTTTGCCCTTATGTTAGTGAAATTAGAAGGGAAACAAAAGTTGAACACCTTTATAGTCTACGACCTAACCCACTCGCCCGTCGCCCGGGTCGAGTTGTTTGCCGATCAGGCAAGGAAAAAAATCCAAGTAACGAGCCCAATCGGACGAGTGCTATAATGAGGCTGGACGAATATAGTCGTGTTTCAAATAGGTAAATGTTCACCGAAAAGTTGACTTTAAACAAGTACAAACTTTAAACTCAACATTACGGTAACAAACACCGCACTCGTTGATTCAGTTCTCTGGATGTTTATCGGCAATCCGTTTGCACTATTTTTAGAAGCAACCTTGACACGAGATCACTGATTGTCTTGTGTATCGAGAATGAGGTTCTATGACGCGCACTAAATGCCAAGTGAATAATGTCGTATGGATAAGGTAAATCCCAGTAAATATCGTTGGGCTTTTCAATTTCATTTCGTATTTTACAGATCAATTATAATTAATAAATACAAGTGTATGGTTTAAAACCAACAATTAGCGTAAGCATTGTATGATTACAAACACAAATATGGCTATGCTTACCATGTGCGATTTTTGGTGGGAAAACAAGACCAGAAAACATGATCAACAATGTTCAGCATGCAGAGGGTTGTTTAATAAAGTGAAGTACATCGTATCCATTATATACAGCATACACATCAGAAACAATATTATAGCTTCGTGTAAATTCGATCTTTCAGATGAAAAAGATGCATGCTTAGCAACTTTCTACAAGTACTAGTACAACGGCAGCCCAATGCGTCGGAAAAACAGTCTATCTAGCATTGTTCAACAACCCGATGCATTTCTAAAACAATTTCTTACATTTCACATTAAGAGAAAGTCCAATAATAAAGTGTGACAGTTTTTATAATAGGTATCATGCGTAGCAAGCATAAACGTATGCTTGTTCATGTTGATGTTTTTGTAAACCAGACATAGTCAACCCACTTATAAATCAACTAGATATAAATAGGCCTAACGCACTATCTACTGTCTCATGAGTTCTATAAGAACTTAAATATCTTAGTCTTCATCGCAAGCAGAAAATCTTGGTTGATTCTAGTGATTGGAAATAGCTCACATACGAATCTGGGATCGTCATTATTTTGAATTGTTCTGATTGAAATCATTGTATATTGATACGGTTAGGTGACTTAAATTGATGTTAGGTAAAGTGACTGTGACTCTTATTTATTTTTTCATTGTTGATGGATTATGAGAGAGATTAAACATCAGGAAATAGCTTTCTGTGTTTATTAATCATTTCTATAATAACATGACATGAAAAAAAAACAGCACCAGTATTTACTCACAGTCACTTACAACAATTTTAATATGGGCTAGTAAAATTTTATTCGGGCTAGTGATTTTTCAAAGAAACTTGAGCACGAGACTGGACTAGTGCTTTGAAAAATCTAATGCAAAGACTGCCTATAATTTGTTATGCTTTACAAGTGTCACTAATGCAGCACTATAATTTATTTTTCAATAAACTTCTGCAGAATAGCAAGGGGAGAAAACAAAGGGTTCATATTGCTATTGTATAAAGAAGCAGATAGAACTATTTTGCAATCAACCCCTTGAATTGAGTTTTGACAAAGTTACCGAAGTCCGAAACCCAATATTCAAATGCTCTTGGCCAATATCAAAACTTCAGCAGAAAATCAAGGGGAGAAAGCAAAGGGTTCTTTTTGCTACTGAATAAAGAAAAATGACCCCTTGGATTGAAGTTAGACAAATATAGCAAAGACAGAAACCCAATTTTCCAATACTCTTGGCCTATATCAAAATTTAACACTTGTATTGTTTTAACCTTCAATCATGTTTCAAGAGAGGCTCATCCCTGGGAAAAGTCTTGCCTGATTGGAGTATATTGTCACATCCAACGACTAGGACAAAACTGACAATCAATTGATCCGTCACTAACATTTGACATTTAATCAAGCGGCCCAGGCCTTTAATTATCTGAGAACTGAAATCAACAATCTATTAAAACTGATTATCGGGGTCTTATACTGACAACGGTGAAATGCGAGTAGAAAAATAAACAGTAGAAAACAGGTTTTTGATTCTTTGATAGAGGGTTAAGGTTTAAACTTTGATAGCAGTTAAAATAAACTATTTAACAAATTCATGTTTAACAGCACCAATAAAAATAATGGTTATACATATAGCTATATGAATAAGTCCCACAATTGATTTAAGCTTCAATTTTCTTGTTTGTTTGTTTGTTGGTCAGATCAGTTAACAGTGTCTTTGTACAGAACTTCTTTAACCAAGCTTTAATTGTTTCATATCAACTGAGATGCAAGATTGAAGAGGAGAAAACTTTACAAGAAAGGCTCTTGATTGAAGAAACATTCATATTCCATAGAAAATGATTTTGACAAGTTAAATTGTAAGATGTTTTTTTTTCTAAATATTTTTTATTTGTTACCCCTATACTGAACCTATCATCTGACAAGTGTACCTGTAGCAAAAATAATGTTGCTGTTGCGGTTTTACAGACAAATTGAGTCAATGTGAGTCTATAACCACATTTTATGAATACCATTCTGAGATATTGGTGTTTTTGAGTAAAGATCAGGCGTCTCCATGTGACTGCTTTACAACCCTTTAAGTACAGTATCTATCTTCAATGAAAACTAACACCCAGCCCTCTAATTATATGAACTGTAGTTGACAGTACACCTTTCCTTAAGGTCCTCCAGCCATAACTTAGTATTAAAGTTGCCCTGTCCTTCCCAATTAATCAATTTCCTAAAAAACATATTTTAAGAAACAAGCCTACATTTACTGTAAACAATGCCTCTAATGAAGGAATCTGTGGTGAATTTGAAAGAAAAAACAACACAACATTGCTTTTCATACTTACAAATTTAATTGCCTACAGGTATATACTAACAATCTTTAATGACTGACCCGTTAAATATTACATTTGACTATTTCAATATATGATTACTAGGCTTATGTTGTCAATTGGATATCTCAACCTTTTTGTAAGGTCCCGAGGATCTCTTTGATAAAGAATGTTGACTGTATACATTTATTTTCCAGAATTGAACAACCGGTGCAAGTGGAAATAAGATGATTATCAAAATCTTTATCGATACATAACCTTAAGACCTGTGAGAGATGCCTTTTATAGAGACACTCTGTTATGTATGACCCTTTTTTAAACACAGCATACATAGTAATAAGTGAAATTGTACCCCGTATTTTGAGGTTGTTATAGGATCTGTGATTAATAGACGAAAAAATGTAGTGATTTTATATGACTGCTCGTGTACAATCCGTCTTATTGACATCCCCCCTAGTAATTAGCCAGCTATTAGGGGTCCCAAAAAGGCCAACCTCGTACATAGGATACGTAAACTATACACTGCTTCTGTCTCACTGAAAGCTGTGGTGAAAACTGACGCCTGTCTTGGGATATATGATACTGTGCTAGAAAACCAACACTCAGGTATTCACCACAACAACCTCTCACCCCACCATCAACTATACCAGAAACCCACACCCCAGAATCCAAAATATTAAGAAAACCTACACCCTATGGTATCACCTTTAGGTATTTATAGTCAACCAAAAATTGAAAACAAATATTAATGAGCCTTCGCTCTAACTTGACAGCATACTTTTATTCACCTCAGCTGCAAATAATTGACCAGATTTTTTCCCCTTTCTACCTTTTGTGGAAAATGTTTGTATTAAATAGAGCTTTAGAATTTGTCTTCACTTTTACCACAGTGATGTCATTTCCGTGGTGAGTATCAGTCACATGGTTGCGCTGTTTTTTATAAGAGTTCTCATATTTCTTGCATACAAAACGAAAACATTTGAAATTTGTATCTTAGAAAGCAAACTGCAACTTTTTGGCAATTTTGCTATAAAACAAATATATTATCACAGCAAGCAGTTTGTTGAAATTCCGTTTGGAACGGAAAAATGAGTCAAAAGAAGGATTATCAATTTCTCTAAATTTGTGCTATTTAAAGTCCATCCTTGTGACAAAAATATCAAAGTGGTCTTTAAATAGCAAGATGCCTTAATAGCCAAGCAGACCCAAAGTCAATAAACTGAAGATGTGTATTACCAAACTGACAACACGATGTCTTTGCAGCAAATTGACCGTAATATATATAGAGTGGTCTTCTTGCAAAACTTCTTTTTTCCTCAAAACCTGACAAAAAATAGTAGAACAATAATATCACTGTTTTTTAAGAAATAAAATTGCGGTAATAAAATATGGGTATGAATTTGAGTGCGTATGAATTAAATCACAAGTGCGTTACATTTTAGAATACTGTATTAAGTGAAAATTCCCGTATGCATGGAAATGACATCTGGACACTCTTGTAGTAAACTTGTAAACATTTCATCAAACTCAACTTTCTAATGTAATAACCATTCAAATATTGACAAAATTTGAGATAGATGAGATAATAAAACCCCACTGATTAGCAATAAACCCCTTGTTATAAAATTCCCTTCTTAATCCCAATTTCCCCCTTCCCCGAACAGAAATTGACCCTCAGACTAGGTTCCTCGGTAACTTCACCCAAATCAGAAATTTGGTACAACCGATCTTGTATCAACTTCGACAATGTAATACAGCAGCTTAGGGATTTAATCAATGTTCTCTCATTTATCTTTATAGAGTTAATGCTCACTATCGAAAAACCACAAGATGTCCTCGATAACTTTTGCCACTCTTGCTTTTTAAATGAGCCAACCAATAATTTTTTACACAGATAATTGCACTAGATCTCTGCCTCATCTGGTGGGTTCTGCGAGACATCAAGAGACAAGGGTCAAACAGCACCAAAACTATTCAGTGCACGGGTATCTCAAGCGATGGGGGGGGGTGTAATCTTACCTTCCAGAGCTTCCTGATATCCAACGTATCTGATCTGTCAACTATAGGCAGAATTCATATAGACTCTGACTACTACAAGGAAGACTGTATTGGGTAGGAGCTCATATGGGATTTCACATAATTTAGCTTGTCTAATTGGCTGGGTTAGTCTATACTAATTTATTTTAGTTTGATTGTGAAACAATTTTTTGCTTATGTAAATCAAGCTCGAATCCGTTCGTGGAACCAACCAGTACTGAGCAATTAGAGTAAAGTTTCTGGCTCAAGGAAACAACGAGGGCCTTTGATGGGGCTCGAACTCACGACTGACAGGTATTCATGGATCACGAGTCAGAGGCGCTACCCACTGCGCTACGCAGCCTCTTTTATTGGCTGGGTTATATCCCGGTGTCCCCAGTTTTCGCGGATGCAAAGAACAGTATTATATAAGTGTTCGTCACAGCATGCTTTGTCAAAAGAAATTGAACACATGTATAAATAAAATACGTAATAATAATGTATTTCGTCTGTTTATTTCATCCCAAACCCTTTCAAAACATCATAACTATCAAGCCACCATGTATCTACTCTGCTAACAATGACGTCACCTATTTTCGGCAGTTGGGATAATTTGACAAGGGGAGATCAATAAGTTAACCATTTTTTCCCCTCTAAACGATTAAAGAAACAATATTTCACCAAGTACAGTCTTAAAACAAGTAAAACACACAAGTAAAGTATGTAGAAAGATGCTGACATTGTTCATGTATATGTATATAACAATATATGCATATATGAAGATGTGAATTATCCTTTTGAAGATGACGTATATATTCGGAAATTACCCTAAACTGTGTTGAGCATCATAAGGGACCTTGTGGTAAACTTTTTACGAAAGTTCATCAATTTGACCTAATTTTGACAGAAACAGAGATTATGACAGACGTCACACTATGTCGGCTTATGTCAAAACACCAAAACAAATTTAGAAATTGAAATATCGATGAGAAAAAAATACCAGAAAATGGAGGTAAGTAAATTTCTATATTTTGCACTGGTCAATTTCAATTTGATGCTATTTACTCTATGATCCTTGATTTTGCTTCATGATCAGTTTACTGACAGCTTACTTCATTTTTTACATCCAGTATTGGTCAACTATGAAATCTCGCTAGACTGAATGATGTCAGAGGCATTTCAATGTTATCTGCGAAAATAGGTGACCAGCGAAAACAGATGACGGCAAGATACTTTTGACCTACAACAATGAGCGTTTCAAGGATAGTCTTTTATCATTTTGACATTTGTTGTATATCTAGTTTGCCAAAATATAAAAAAAATCGTCAAAAGACTCGTTGAAGGCCCTAGGTGGACTAGCTTATCGGTTTGATGTGTAACACTAACAGTTGTAACTTTAATGAAAGCGATCACACCACAACATTTGCTTAGAAAAGTAGTAATCAAAGTGTTTCAATATTAAATCAATTATAACGATCACATTTTAGCTGGTTACCATTGTCATATTATTACCTGTAACACATGTCTGAATGTCTTTCGGTTTCTAACGTTCAGCATGTCAAACATTGAGTTGACACTTAGCTCGCACGTGTATCAGAAGCAGAACAACTATGGCGGAATTATAACGAAGGGGGGTAATTAGGAATGGTCACGGTCAGGCGCAACTAATAATTGATGCCCACTAATATTCTGCCAGACACGGGGACACATGTAGAATTCGTGTGGCGAACCACGTATTTTAGAAATTCAAAATTTAACACCAACGCATTGATAGACAATCTCACATTAATCAAAGAGCCTTAATCTGCAGACGATCCCTCAAACACAGGGTAACCTGACAGAAGTAATCCTAACACTAATGTCCCGCGCCTCACCGATTATTGTGTGTTTACTTTTGATTCAAACGACCCTCGAATTAAGGCCCCTATGTGACAAGCCTCTGTTGTAACGTGGAACCTAAAAGTCAGAACCGTTGTTTGAGAAGAGATGGTTATAAAATGGTAAACTATACAGACCTGTTATAGCCCTGGTAATTATTTAACACCCTGGTAATTATTGTACAATCATTATTTGTAAGAGGGCCGCTAAAGATTAATTCGAGAGTTACATGACCTCGTACAATTTAAAGACCAAATATAATTACTTTGGGACAACTGTCAATATTTCAAAATATTTTAAAATGTGTCTGAAGTGACTCAAGCTTGTTGCCCGATGGGTGCATGCATACGTTGACAAACTGCCTGTTGTTCGACCACTTAAGTTTATTTACACTAATCACGTGCATTCTGACAAGAGGAAACTAGCAAAACATTTGAGCAAATTATATGCGAAAAGGAGAACCATATACATTACATGATTTAGAACTTTACTCCATTAGCATAGAAGTGGAAGGGGTATATTTATATGCTCAATGTTTATAGTGTAATTATTGTAAAAGATGATCATCTCTTGTCATATGTCCGTCGATACACGTGATATTTAAATTGATGCGTGAGAGTTGAGCATGCACCCAGTAAACTGAAATGGATAACTAAAACATTATACTTGTTGTTTTAAAATAGTATACACAATTGTCGTGATTAATGAATTTATACAATTAACGTTATCCGTCCGACTGCAGTTAACGTGTGCTGCCCATTTTCACAGTTTTTGTGTGAACCTGTTGGTCATTGCCATGCTCAGCCAAATTTTACAAAATAGTGAAAGAGAGTCCAGTCCCACCACAAGCGCGAGGTCAATCATGTTCCTGGGCGATACGCGTGTCTTACAGCAACGTCTACGTCTCAATGACCGATGCCTAAAGTCGTGTCATTAATCTAATCGGAACAAACAGATACCATTACAAACTAAAGTTAATTCTAATAAATGACTTTGATCCTCTCATTGCATTTTAATTCTAAACACATTAGGCCTCTAAGTGGGTTATAAATTGGACACATAAGAGATCAGAAACAATTATAAAGACGCCATCTTTTATACCAACTATCAAGGATAAACGATGGTGTGTATGCTTGCAGAATGTTAAATACATCACGTGCCATATATCAATTAGATGTGAAATATAAAGAATATTCACAGCCGCAGTTAGCTATATATGTACATGTTTTGTATATAATATCTAAATGCATATACAGTGTAGATTTATTATCATGTCAGAGTACGGTTCAGGGAAATGTATAAGTTTCAGCTGAGAGTTATACCTAATATTAAATAATAAATATCTATTTTATAAAAAAATGTTATGTAGCTCTGAGAAATAACATGTAGATATGTATATATGTGTGTATGTGTACGTCTTACACACGAGATATAATATGCGCTCTAACAGTGTACATATATACGATACAACAGAACTTCGGAAACTCGGGGAATGAACTAATCAATGGTGAATGAAACAATTAAAGCGATTAATATACTGGTCGATGACAATGGTCTAAAGAGCACATGAGATTTAAAATGTGATACGGACACACAATTAATATAATAAATAATAATAAATAAAAACGTACGGGGTTCAGACTATATAGAACTGTTAACGTGTGTGTGTGGTGCTTTTTTGTATTTATTTATATTTGTGGCGTATCACATTTCCGTGAATTTCAATAATACCTGTTAATAACCTTTTAATTATTTTTAGGTCAGATGTCGACGCATGGTGTGACGAATCGGAAACAGAACCGGCCGCGGTCAGTGCAAACTAATTCCGTCCATTGCTGGTCAACTTTATATAAATGGAAGCTGTTATAAACTATGTACATGTACCCTGCAATTCTGGGTGGCATCGTCATTATTGGTTTAACGATACCCGGTTAAATTTAACAATATGGAGCGTCTTTCAGCGGATTTGAATTAAACGTTTTGACATGATAAAAAAGTGTCATGCTATGAAAGATTTAGAGATGACCGGCTGCAGGATTTGACCACGCTGACCATCCTATTGTGTCGCAAATCTATTGTAGATGGACACAGATATAAAATGAACTTTTTCTTTCGCACTGAGATAAATCTACGAGCGTATAATTTGGGTATAAAATATGTAAATATATCATATTTTTATCAGTGTCGATATAATTCAACTGGAAGGGATAATTCGGGACTGATTTTTTGGTCAGATTA
>ENA-OREC01000832-OREC01000832.1-marine-metagenome-genome-assembly--contig:-NODE-832-length-13854-cov-14.076287_pt1 | contig 13854 bp, 4 predicted proteins | sample MGYA00248626_ERZ508543 | MGnify/ENA primary metagenome ERZ508543 (study PRJEB26211, sample SAMN05518279) | marine metagenome | isolation source: Puget Sound, Washington, USA | host: Bankia setacea... | reverse complement strand
AAAGAGCATTCCTATAACTTTAACTCAATACCAATCACATCGTAGAACATTCCTATAACTTTAACTCAATACCAATCACATCAAAGAGCATTCATATAACTTTAACTCAATACTAATCACATCAATGAGCATTCATATAACTCTAACTCAATACCAATCACATCATAGAACATTCCTATAACTTTAACTCAATATCAATCACATCATAAAGCATTCCTATAACTTTAAATCAATACCAATCACATCAAAGAGCATTCATATAACTCTAACTCAATACCAATCACATCATAGAACATTCCTATAACTTTAACTCAATACCAATCGCATCAAAGAGCATTCCTTTAAATGTAACTCAATACCAATCACATCATAAAGCATTCCTATAGCTTTAACTCAATACCAATCACATCAAAGCACATTCCTATAACTTTAACTCAATACCAATCACATCAAAGAGCATTCCTATAACTCTAACTCAATACCAATCACATCAAAGAGCATTCCTATAACTTTAATTCAATACCAATCACATCGTAGAACATTCCTATAACTTTAACTCAATACCAATCACATCAAAGAGCATTCCGATAACTTTAACTCAATACACGCACACTTACATACAAATAGAGTACCTTGAATAACGACTTGTTAACGTTAACATGTTGGTTTAAAGTCTGTCAAGTCGTAGCATGTTATTTTATTCTTCTTTGTTTCACAATATGGTTTTATTTTAACAACATCAGACACCCATTTCGAATTTGGCTAAAGAACAAGTGATTATATAATATGTGTGTGTGTCATCCACTTCCCCAACATCACGTGACTCAATACCAATATAAACAAATTCACGTATAAATGCACTATTCTTCTTCATGTTTTCGATTATTTAATAATTAATAAATCTGCACAAATCACGCCCCATAGACATGTAAAGGTCCACCTGGTATGTATATGTTTCTTTATTCATGATTTGTAAATAATTGATGACCCAGACGTGTACACACTTTACTACCAAACCTTTCACACGCCTACATGTCTCTATATTTGCTACATTAAACTGAGTTGTATGTGCGCACCCTCTTATTACAAGCCCCAACTAATATTGGATTTGTGTTCTCTATGTTTTCAGTCAACTCAGTGAATACCTTGACAAGCGATCTGGTCTAGCTTCAACTAAAGATGGAATATTTGCGATGGTTGCAGTTGACAAAGGATATTGGCCAACAGGGAGATCTCGCAACCAAACACCTTTGCTGAGCTATAGCTAACAAGGTATTAGACGATGGGTCATATAGCAGACTGGAATAGTGATAACCATGATCGGAAATAATGTTAATGGTTAAAGTATATGTTGGATAAATATTGAACACCGGAATACTGGTACATTAAGTCATTATAGGGAGGTATGTTTATGTCTATAGTGTGCTAGGAAATGTGAGAAAAAAACGGAAATTCAAATTGTGCTGAAACATAAAAAAATATAGAAAAGTTGGAGTTAGACAAACGGAAAAATAATTATCAAAAGTGTCATTTTAAAGGTTATTTCGTGATTGGAATACACATGCAGCGAATTTATAAAAATATTTTGAGAATGCTAAACAATTCTAGATTGTACGTGTGATTGTTGTGGAAATAATAATGGATACGAACTAGATTGGATACGAGTACATAATCGGTATGCCAAGGTATATGCCGTAAAAATGTAACATAATGAAAAAGAAGAACGATCATTACACTGAAAAGAAAACTTTGTTGAAATTAAACTGTGAATTGGATTAATGAAATTGTGTTGTTCATCACAAACCATCGACAAGTCTCGAATCTGAATTAGTGTATATAGATCAAGAGAATACGGACTTAAAGGTGGACTTTCGCTCAAAATTAATTTTGTTTACATATTCATCTGTACTTCACAGCTTCAAAGCACTTTTGAAATAACGCCCTTGTGAAATATACAGACAACTAAACCTATTCCTATAGTCTAATAATCGTACACCGAAATAGTGACGAGATATTTAAAGGGTTAGTCATAAAAGATGTTCAGTACGTGCGGGCAAATTGAAAGCAGGAAAATAAATGTTGCGCTGTTTTTCATTCAAGCTCAACACCGATTCCTTCATAAGAGGCATTAATTATAATATATGTATGATAACGTCTTGAACTATTATTATAGGAAATTAATTCATTGGGAACGAAATTAAAATATCCCCAAAACATGTGATACAGTTTGTGAAATTATAAAACCTTCAGATGCAGAGACCGTATGAATTAACATACCAATAGAGTGTCTTCATCAACGATTTTGAAACGTTAGCGAGTTGGTTCGAACAAATAACGGTTTTCAATAGTACATTGTGCACTAACACATGAAACCGTTTAAACGCAGTGTGTAAATCAAGGAGTGTTACTGAAGTAATTTGGTGAAACATCGCTTTCCTAACTTTTCACTCTAAAGTGCTGGAACCATCAAAAAACCTCTCTCGGGAATTTAAGCTCTATTACAGACTCTAGTATCTGAACATCGCAATAATGCTCGACTAATAGACGTATTGGGAAGAAATATTGGGTACAAAAAGAGAGGGAAACAGGCAATGGAAGTATTAAAGTGCGGACGCTTTTCTGTGAAATTTCAGTGCAGTCATTGTCACAAAACTGGATACAAGAGTACATTACTCGATGTAAATGCTTTAAAGTATACATGGATTAGTTGAATAAAAATGGCGACTTACGAGGAAATTATAGCTGGATTAACATTGCTAGCATTTTCAGCAGCATTACAGTTAGTGTGTCTACTTCTCATGCGAGTGCTCGTGAAGTTGAAGCATGGTGGTCACGTGTCAACATTACGGACATGGCTATACTTAGCTTCCGCGTTGGAGCAAGTTTCGTTTATCATTTTCCACATAAAATATCATTTCTACACGGCAGACCTCCACGAATCCGAATCGTGTATTGTGATACGGTTTCTTCAGTCGTTTAGTTCAACCTTCACAACCATGTGGCTACTTGTAATATCTTGTTTCTACTTCATGATAACCATAAAACCTGAAAAGTGCTTTACATTTCATTCTCGCTTTTTATCGCATTGTGTCACGTGGACGTGGTCTTGCGTGAGTTGTCTTTTATACCTGGTACTAGCATTCCTAGTGAAAGAACGTCAACATTGGGGTTACATTGACACGTGTTGGGTTAACATCAGGGAAACCATACATATGTACAATACCTATGGAAACGAACTCATTCCATTGTTAGTCTCATGTGTATTCATATCATGTGCTCGATTCCGGATTTCCAGTCGCTTGGTCACCTTAGAAAGTTTTATGTTGCAGTCGGAAGTTAGCGTGACTATTTCCGGTTTGCTTGGTGGGATGGATCGCTATCTGATACTGCATTCGTTTACACTCGTCTACTATATAGTGTTAACATTTAGGTTTCTCTTGGTTGATTCAGGCAGTGATTTAGTGTTAATGGTTTTCCAAGCGTCTCGAGGACTCAGTATTAGTATGTTGACATGTCTATTGGACGAGGATATTATAGCATTACTTAAAGGAAAGAAAGAACGATTTGTAACCAAAGGAACAAACACTAGGCGATCCAAGAACTCTTCTATAGAGATGCAAACGTTTATATTTAATGGCCATCTTCAATCGTAAACGAGAAGTTGCCGTACATATCTTTAGAGCCAATAAAATGATTGCTACATCAATTTGTTTCACTTTATTACTAGCTTTATAAGTATATACATACCCTCCCCTCTTACCTAATACAATAACACTTATTACTTCGGACTTATGGTAAGCCAGGTACTCTAAAAAGGATCAATGTTTGCCCCAAAAAGATGCCCTGTGTTTTACCAGATTTCCAACACCCAACATTGCTTAGCTATAAAGCACATTGTCTTGTGTTGAATTATATGAATGAAACAGTTTTGATAAGGGTTAATGATCCTTAGACTACACAAGTATACACTGGATTAATAAACCAGCCCAACTGTAGTGAAGTTCTTATACTAAGTACAGAATAAACACTCTAGATAGTAAATATATTTATCGCATGGATCTGGTGAATGAAAATCTCTTTGGAAATGATAAAACAATTCATTGGCCAACAAGTAAACAGTTAATAAAAGAAGTATCCAAGTCTGTTTTTAACTGCACCTAACCCTAGCTATCAGCCGTCTCTCTTTCATCTTGTGTGTTGTTTCTGTGGAGTGAATGTGCTAGATAATTGATATTACAGGTACTACATAACCTGTAATTTAACACCATCATAGTTATATAAATATCGTTAAAACTTCCTGTTTATAGTGTTAGTATATTTCAATTTAGAGCAGTTTAGTGATCTTTGTTGGATACTATACCATGCAAGTGTGTACCAAAGCCTCCAAACGTTCATATGTAGACAACATCACACACTTCATAGTTCAAACAGGAACACCACAAATGAACCATGTCTACCATCTAAAGAAAAAACAACGAACAACAAATAAACACAAACTAAACATTATATACTGTGTAAAGAAAATGGCAATCACTTAACCCAAGTAACAACTATTTATGAGCACCGTTAATTCCCTTTGAATAGTGTTTGTTTCCGGTGAATCTTTGTTATTATATATCTAGTAGTTTACGAAATGCTTCTTACATGTACGTGGTTGTTGTTACAATGGCTAACCCAACATATATAGTTAACAGCAGGGAGCGTGCATTAGTTCTAATTACTACTTGATAAAGGTCTGATTGAACACGGTACATCACGCTTTCCTGTTACTAACAATAACTACCCATACAATAACACATTATCCACCTAGATTGTTTTCTCTGTGCTTAATTAAGAACAAAGTCTTCCAATTATTACGTTCATCATCCAGTAGTTTTGTTTGTGAGTGTATTCGAGATAAAGAGGTATAAAGCACCATATCGCCCTAACAGTTCTGTTTCTCTCAGGTAAGAATGTATTAGAAGCTAATTCAAGTTTGTTTTAGAATTCGCAAAAAAAATATAATTTACAGACAGTTGATGTTAATGCATTCATACCAAATATTAAGTTATTTATCAACAAGCTTGCTATTTGAGTGTGCGTGAAGACACTAAAGTATAAGTGAAAAGATGTGTAAGTTCTGTTTTAAAAACAAATTAACAATAATTCAACTTGTTTTAACCATCATTCGTAGAAGCTGAGAAGAAAAACCCAAACTTTATGGATATTGACTGATGAGAAGGTTTTATATTTAAAGACAAACTTTTCCCCAAAATCAATTAAATCTATGATACTTCAACATTATCGTTTCAGAAAGACAGTTTTGTATATTGTTTGTGAATTGTTGAAGTAATACCGACAGTGTGTAAGCATACACATTAAATTAGTTAAGAGATATTTGTGATAATAACGTTTATAGTTTAGTGTTAAAGTCACAATTTTTTACTAAAATGTCGAATCATTTTGCGTTTTTTTATTATGCGAAATTACTAAGGACAGTTGGCCATCAATCCATTGGTCACTTGTATTGGAGAGTGGAATATTGATGCATATTGAATATTAATGTGAAAATAAAATTGGAAAATAATACTATTGAAAAGCACGGGGAAAACTAGTTGATTTATCGAAGCTATTTGTGTCGCTAGTCATTAGAAATAAATGGGTATGCCAGCGAGGGACATACCTGTAATAACAGTCCAAACCAACAAAGTAGTCGTTACATGAAAGACTCTCAAATTTCTAATTTCTAATTCGAACTATATCCATACAACTCATAATCGTTATATATAATATGTAAATCAGATTATTGAAGGAGATCCCACAAACAGAACAAAGGGGGAAAACGGGGTATGCATTTGGACGCCTTTTTAACTTACAGTGTCAAAATATAAGACACACAACAACTAGAAACTGCTCAACTTGTTTTTGATCTAACTTCGACTTATGTCAAAAAATTGTATTGGTGACTTTCTACGAGAATATATTAATATGGTTGGTTTAACAGTGTGTCCCTTCACACTCAATGTGACAGTAGTTACTTCATAAAATAAAATAAAATAAGGGTATGTTAGGGAAGGAATAACACACAACAGTAGCACAATCCAAACTACATACGCTCTCTGGAATAATACATTTACACTGACAAATAGTACACGCACCTTCAGATGATCTTGAACCTGATACAAATACGCAAACAATAAAATAATGCTATTCGAATCCAAGGAATCCCTTATTCAGAGTTAAGGGGCACGTGTTTAACAAACAAGGAAACCTAAAATTCTGACTTGAATAAATAAAAGTCAATTATTAGTAAACGTAACCAAGGACACGTATATACCAATACAAACAACATTCAACCAACACTGTACATGATTCCGTTCCTAATGGATACTTCACATCGATTTCAGTTGAAAAGCTAAATGGTTTACTTCATCCGGTGAATAAACAGAACAATATAATACCTCATTACATAACACATGTTCTTGTCAAGCATATTTGGTGTTTACACAGATAAAGTCAACTAGATTCATTATACAACGACCTTTAAACAACTGATATACGTATAGAATGTCGTTATGCTCTAGTATAGGATCTTGAAACGAAACCGGATAATTATGTTTGCTTTTCAAAGTGCGGTAAACATTTCATGACGTACAATTGTAAATTTATGTTGTACACACGGTTGGCATTTAAAACTGACAACGATTGAAAACAATAAACAAAAGCAACAACCAGTCAGTTAAATGATGATCTACTTCTTTATGCAATATGAGTATATTCGTGCGGAGCGATACAAAAGCTCATTGTATTCCAGTATTTGTCACAGAACATAAAAAACCGATTTAATCCTAAAAAATCCTATGTTTTGTTTATTCTTGTTTAGTTCTGGCCTTTATTCATTTCCTGCACATCGACTTACAAGTATAAAAAAATGTTATCAATAAGTCATTACAATATACGTTTCCGGTTGTTCAATTAACAGTGAAAATGGACTCCGTCGTCTTAGTCGATCAAAGAGAGAAAACACCTTAAACTCATATGCATTTGAAACATTTTATAATCTGAAACGCATTTTAATAATTTTAATAATGAAGCAGTAAAACATCGAAATAACAATAATACAATTATGTATGATGCCATAATGTCTCAGTAACTGTTAGCGGAACAGTTTACGCTGCATTTCTACATATGTAGGAACAGTTTACGCTGCATTTCTACATATGTAGGAACAGTTTACGCTGCATTTCTACATATATAGGAACAGTTAACGCTGCATTTCTACATATATAGGAACAGTTTACGCTGCATTTCTACATATATAGGAACAGTTACCGCTGCATTTCTACATATATAGGAACAGCTTACGCCGGATTTCTACATATAAAGGAACAGTTTACGCTGCATTTCTACATATGTAGGAACAGTTTACGCTGCATTTCTACATATGTAGGAACAGTTTACGCTGCATTTCTACATATATAGGAACAGTTAACGCTGCATTTCTACATATATAGGAACAGTTTACGCTGCATTTCTACATATATAGGAACAGTTTACGCTGCATTTCTACATATATAGGAACAGTTTACGCCGCATTTCTACATATATAGGAACAGTTTACGCCGCATTTCTACATATATACTATTAAGTGCATATCCGAATAACTTGCGTTACAAATGTCACTAGTGCATATTCTACTACCACAGTTCACAGAGAAGTGTATGGAAGCCATTTACAGTTTTGTTCTGTTATATAAAATTCATATTTGACTACTCAGACTGTAAATGTGTATGTTTGTTTAGTTGTTGCTGACTTACTGCAATGTTTAAACCAAACCAAATGCCAGCCCATAAATAACATCGTGGGCAGAGCTGTACTTAAATTATATGTTTGAAGAAACTCAGGCATACTGATACATACATATATAATCCTATACAACACCTCTGAAAGCGTTCAATTATCGGTATGAGGAATGTTAGACTTGCTGACAAAGTAGAATGGTTTCAGCTTTACAATTCAGATGGTCTTTTTCATGAACCAGCCCCGAGGGAAATATCTCAGAGCAGATACTTTATCATGACCGTATTTGTCAGGAAGTCATTTGTTGCGAACAAATATCTACATGGAATTAGAGATACGGAAGGCTACCAGGGGAGTAATTACCCACAATACAACACTAAACCAAACTATATAGTATACACGACGATACTTAGTGTAAACTAATTTATATATGTAAATAACATTAGAAAAGGAATCACAATAAATAGAAGTATGCCAAAAGATGTGCGCGCCATTGTATCTCGTCTAATTGTATCAACCAAAAAATGCATTATATAATTCATGTATATGCATTTTGATATTTAATTGCCTTTTAATGGTTAGTCATACACAATGAGCTTGGGATAAAATTGGAAACAGTAAAAACAGTGTGTAAATATGCACGGACATAGCAGAAACAGACACCATTAACAAATGGTCGACATTCCAATAAATATCGTTACCAACTGATCACAGTGTGCACTCAAACTAGCAAGAGGCATGTAACAGCTTTGAATAAAATATCACTGAAACAGCACCAAATGTATATCTTTCCTAAGAACACGTCTCCAATCCATTTATATTCATGACATACAGACACCTATAAATAGAGACAACATGGTGATATATTTCATTGGCATCTCCCAAGAGAAACGAGTGTACAATATAAGTAGAAATAAACCATTAACCGCATCAAAAATAGAAAATATCTCCCCAACGTTACAAATATACGTAGTGTAAAATAAATTGTGTTAAGATTAGATTTTACATGCATTTAGTACATAATAATATACTGTATGAAAACTGGTTGTTTAGTTTTATTTCTTTTAAGTTTCTAATGCATGTAGGCCTATATCCACTAGATCATGCAATATGTATAATATAAACGATGTGCATACACAATACTAAAACAGCACTGTATGAAACGATTTCCAAGAAAAGTTTATATTTAGGCAAAGCAGAAGACCGTTAATAGAGTGAATATGATATGTTACACTGTCGTCTCCCATGAGATATGAGTTTGCAATATATAAAGGAGTACTTACCTAACCATTAACTATACCGAATAAAAGAGAAACTTACGTTCAAAACGCCACATATACACATGCGTATTCGCTAACCTTCTCATTTACAACAGTGTTGGCAACTTGAGTATATTAATTATATAGATTTTAGGACCATACTGTTCTATTTTTAAAAGATTTCATGACAAATACTGCACGGAATAATGAAGTGAAAACTAACTACGTCATACAGTCTGCTTCTTGGAATCTCTTTCCTTGACAATAACGTTTTAGAATTCAGAATCACGTCAGCATGTTCACTGAAAATGAGAAACAATTTGTGACAGGCTTATGGTTCATGAAGTTGACGTACATGGTAATTGCTCGGTATGGCAAATGAAAACTTCAATATCATTTTGTTTTTTATTAATATTTTTAGAGAACAAATAGAGCAACGACTTTGCAGATTGAATTAAAAAAAGAAATCCCAAAGTAATCGTATGTTCGGAAAGTCGACGGAGAATTTAAAAACTAGAAATAAATACTACATTTATAATTACAATACTTACGTCACAGAAAGGCCAATCAATAATGTAAACATGAACCAACCAACACGTCAATTCGAACAATACATACAACTTAGATCATCTATGTCAACCTTCATCTGACATAACGTTTTATTAACGTTTATTAAATGATTGAATATATGTATGTGCAGTGTCTATTTCCCAACAGTTTCTATGAACTCTGTTTGGTTAATTGGGGGCACTGGTACACTTTAAGTACAATCATACAGATCGTCTAGCATGTACAACCACGGAATTTAATTATATAATCAATCATAACCATTAAGATTGGTTTTGTTCTAAATTAATATTAATATTTAAGGATTTATTAATTTAGAACAAAACCAATCTTAATGGTTATCATTGATGCCGAATGCAAGTATTAAGGTGACCCTGTCAGTCGGTTATTGGAATATATAATTACACTAAAAGCTATATTAGGTCTGGGACCAAGACTCACGCGAACCTGTCAGTATAACGTTAAGTAATCTCTCGTACAACCATTCAGACAATTCACATTCTAATAAGTGTTGGTAGTTTATGAGCAGCATGTATGTTGTAGTTAGAGGCATACATGTGTCCAAGAAATGTTTTGAGAGGAAACCAAGTTTGCCCAGTTGCAACACGTAACTGCAACTGTCCGGCAGCGTTAGGGAAACTGGTTTCGAGTAAGTCGCCATACTATAAGAGACTGCTTAGGGGACGGTCAAAACGTGGTCGTTTAAAAGAATGGTCTCCTAATGGATTTCGATTATCAAAGTATACAAAACGAATGTTCATGTCCTTACCTAATTCAACAAACATACCTTCACTTTTAGCTTCCAACACTATATATAAACTCTTATTTGGAGCCTCGTTTATTTTTACATCTAAATGCTGATTAACAGAACTTTCCATGCGAGCTCAAATTCAAAAGATGATAATATAATTGGGGTGTTACGGATATTTTGGTTCAGATTCTTCCAAAAGCACGAGATTTGGCCCAGAGGTCGCACATGTCATGCTGATTGGATTTTAGGAGCGCGCCAAGACGGGCGCCACGCTGGCCATCCGGGTGAGGTGTCAATTGCAGTTAAAATGCGAAAGGGCTAGACTCATGAATTACAAATCAAATTAGTTGTGTACAGGGTCGGGGAAGCCAATCCAGATGTTGTGTTAATGATCTAAGGTCATGTTAGCCCGATTTAAAGGCGCCACCTTGGCATAATCCAACATGGCCGCCATCCAGTTGGATGTGCATCACAGGTATAAAACTTAAAGGGCTAGACTCATAAATGATACATCATTTTAGGGGGTTTCATGGTCGAGGAATTCTATTAAGATGTTGTTTTAATGATCTGAGGTCAAATTAGTCCTTCATTGACACGGTATATGTATGTTTATGTGAACCTGTCTATAATGTCACTTAAAAAGCCATAACAAATATTCAGGTACAATGTTAAACTAAATAGTTTGGAGACATCTGCAGTGACAAGATGCTTTATATGTCGTAGTGTTCATTTAAATGACGAATATCACACCATACTAATGATTACTATTTTATATATACGGTCTAGCTTGCAACCCCTCGTTATCACAACCGTTATTAAAGCACCAGCTTTCACAATTGCAGAAGGTTGTACATCGGGCACTAGCACAGTTGCATTTGTACCTTCCTGTACATGCCCCGACGCAGCCAAGATGCGAGAGAATGGTACATGTGAATGAAGAGTTGCTTAGAGCCGACCAAAGCAGTTGTCATACACAGATCTTTGTGCCAGCCCTACTCACTGAAGTCAGGAACTAAATACTGGATTAAGTAACCTATTGTCAGTAGAAACTAGCCTGTTATAGCGCTCGCGTTACATGATGGACAGTGTGGCTTGGTAAGATTGAATGCAACCTTTGCTATACATGAATATGACAAACTCAACAATGAAGAAGTCAGAAGTCCGTAGATGAGATCAGGTATGCTTGCCCATGCTGTCTGACAACAGTGCGAACATCAGCTGTTGTAAGACTTATGTTGTTAGGTGTGTCATATACAGGAGTATCCGCCTGTGAATGGTTGTAATGCTGAGGTGTTGTGAGGTCACAGTGTTTGTTGGAGAGCAAGGTCTCGAAGCGGATACTCAATAGCAGTGTTCTGCCCATGCCAGCCTTGGAAATGTATGTGCTGCTGAAAGAGAACAGCTTTGTATGTTATTTGTATTGTTCAAGAAGCAGGGCTTCCAGTCACGCTATTTTCCTTAGTGTAAATATTCAATACAGCGTCAATATATTTTGGTATTTGGCATGTGAGGCTCCATATAGGTGCTAGTGTGGGTCACACCATGCACCACAATGGTGGCCTGTTTGACAGCAGTTGCGTTGTCAGTCGGTGCATTGAGACACGTAAACATATCTGCCTTTGGTACAGATCGCATCAATCCTACGCAACAAAATTGCCCCTCATGAATTCAGCATTTACGTGAGGATGTGTTTAGGCTAGCTCAACCATAGCGTGTGTTCCCTAACATGAAATAAGTTATATGCTTACACATATACTATTAGTATAAAGTACGTAGCTCGCAGTGACTGCACAAATCGAAACATCTGCAGCTCATGCTCAATAACTATTAACCAGAGGTTGAAGTGGGGTACGTGATCACATAGTGGTCCATCCAGAGTAAAGAAGTAGCTTCCCTATCATGAGATACATCCTGTCTTAGCTGTGCAGCTTACCCATCATAACTACGAGAGGGTCTTATGCCCGTTCTTGGCAGCGAGTTTTACCGACCCGTTGATGGCGGCGCCGTTAGTCTAACTTGACTTCAGATCATTAAAACAACATCTTAAATTAATTCCTGGACCATGCAAACCCCGAAAATGGTGTATCAGTTATGAGTCTAGCCCTTTACGTTTGATACCTGTGATTAATATCCAACCGGATGGCGGTCATGTTGGATTTTGCAAACATGGTGGGCCCATCGGGCGCTCGTCTTGGCGCCCGGCAAAAATGTAAACTCTATGGCATTGTCGACCTCTGGTGCTTTTGGTAGAATTTGAACCAAACAGTCCCTTTATTGCCCTAACACCCATATAAGTATAGTTGTTAATGAAAGAACAATAATTATTGCTCATAGAAAGCGTACACGTACAATTGTGAACCGCTGAATCAGGGTCCACATACTTACTAGAATATATTAGGCAGAATTGTTTGAGAGTATTTGTGACGTGTTTGCTGGATAGGTTGGACAAATCAACACTTTTCTCAGCTATGAATCGCCTGGTTCTACACAAACCAGAACAATACAACTGCAGCTGAGCAGACAAAGCGTTAATTGCTGAATTTCGATTAGGTAAACAATGCCCATTTAAAGTCCTGTGATTTTACAAACCTCAACCTCAATACGTATCTCTTACTTTCAAATAATGACCATAATTGTATTGAGTTAGAGAAACATAATGGTAGAGCTTTTATCCACAATATCTTTTTTTAGAAAAGGTGGATGTATCATGCCGTAGAGGAGACGACAACGTCAACACCATTCGTAATGACTGATCGATCGTCAGGTGTTGTTGTTTTTTGAATGCCTATTATTCCACCAGAGGATATACGGCTCAGAATAACCACCACTTATGTGATCTGATATATATCATGGATTCAATAAGCACACACGTAGCCATGTAGTTTGGAAGATATGGGAAATGAAATGGAGAGTAAGTAGTTATGGTTTAATAGTGGGTAGAAACCTTAGAATCAATTACATTCTCAGAAAGCTCGATTAAAGTTCATTAAAGTACACGTGACTAAATGAATAACTATATCGTCTCAACATGATTTCCCCATCCTAAATTTGCAATTCATCAGTTTGTGTAGTTTATCTAAGATGTTCAGCTCAATATACCTTTGTAATACACTCTTATTGGTATCCAGGTGAGGTCAGACATTATCTATTGGTATCCAGGTGAGGTCAGACATTATCTATTAGTATCCAGGTGAGGTCAGACAATATCTATTTGTATCCAGGTGAGGTCAGACATTATCTATTTGTATCCAGGTGAGGTCATACATTATCTATTAGTATCCAGGTGAGGTCAGACATTATCTATTTGTATCCAGGTGAGGTCAGACAATATTTATTTGTATCCAGGTGAGGTCAGACAATATCTATTAGTATCCAGGTGAGGTCAGACATTATCTATTAGTATCCAGGTGAGGTCAGACAATATTTATTTGTATCCAGGTGAGGTCAGACATTATTTATTTGTATCCAGGTGAGGTCAGACATTATTTATTTGTATCC
>ENA-OREC01000831-OREC01000831.1-marine-metagenome-genome-assembly--contig:-NODE-831-length-13855-cov-11.975541_pt1:0-12500 | contig 13855 bp, 7 predicted proteins | sample MGYA00248626_ERZ508543 | MGnify/ENA primary metagenome ERZ508543 (study PRJEB26211, sample SAMN05518279) | marine metagenome | isolation source: Puget Sound, Washington, USA | host: Bankia setacea... | reverse complement strand
GGTACTCTACTTTCTCGGCGGGGTACAAGATGTCGTACCAGTCGAATTCTACTCCATCTTCGTAAAGAAACTAGCATCCCATGGTTTCTTTGTGTTTGGTATAGACTACGCATACCCATTGGATGATGGCAACCGATTGGGTGAAAACCTTGATATCTATTTCGAAGAACTCTCATTTGTAAGTTGATTTGTTTCGTTTGTTCCTTGTATTCTGATCTATAGACAATTTAAAACGTATATAGACGGCATATATCGGAAGAGTTTTTCCTCAGTTTATGAATATGTATGAGGTTTTGTTTTACAAAGGAATAATGTATACAACTGGTATCATTTCAAAGACCAAAACCCCTCATCGTTTCAATTACAAGACAATAGCGTGTACAAATTGACCCAATACCTGTCCAAAGGGAATACATTTCATTACCATATGCATTTGGTATTATATAGTGCATCAGTACATAATGGTTATATCTTATCTTACATATCTAGTGTTTACATGGAAGTCTAATAAACATATTCTACCAGTCAGCAGCCCCCATAATGTATCCAAATGTTACAAGTCAATGTTTCTAAAGAGCCACTATTGCCGTGTGTTTATCTCTGTAGTTTCAGTGTATATTCTCATCATTTCGCTTACAGTTGCAGATATTTATGGAAAACAAAACCGTAGCCATTCCACAGTGGAATCTAACAGGACTGATATGTCATTCTGCAGGCTGTGAGTTCACATATAGAATGATCGAGGCCAACATATTCTACTTTAAGGTAGGTATAAAACAATAAGGTAGGTATATATAGTAAATTATATATTCTGTAAACATATACTTTGATCGTCAAAAGTATGCTTAATTTTCATTGTTCAAGTTTTGTCTTGTCGTTTATTGTTTCGACAGAAGATCACTGTGTTTCTTTGAGCAAGAAACTTTACCTTTATTACTTAGTACTGGTTGGTTCCAGGAACTGATTCGAGGGAGATTTCACAATCGAACTAAAATAAACTGATGGCCGTATTGAGGATTGACTCAAATGTCAAATAAGTCCCCCCTCGTTAAATATCGTTAAAACAAAACAAAACAAAACAAGCGAAATCACACAAAAGTACAAGGTTCACATACGAATACAATCTGAAGTAAGTTAAGTTCATGTAAGTAAATAACATCTTTATGTGTTGATAAAAACATTGCCCTCTAGGTCAGGTAGTATTTATCATACGGTGCTTGTCTATGAAATGGGCAGAATTATGACAACATCAAAGGAATCATCACTCATATACATCTATTGTGATTCAATTAATAACTAGTTGTTTTCTCGCACAATTTTTACAGTCCACAGCATTCATGGAGCCTTTAAGTTGGACCATCGCGGAGACTTCTAGGGCAGAAATTACCATCCCAGCTCTAATGTATGCCACAGAGTTAGCCTGGAAACTACCGAGAGCTTGCAACATCAAGGGTCTAGGATACGAAAAGTTCTATAATGATTGGACATGCCCGAGAATAGCTTTGGAAATAAGTGTAAGTGTATACAACAGATGCAAAGAAAGATGTTGTAATGTAATACTGAAAAGATCCGTTTTAAAGACAAGTCAATGCTTACACCGGCCCGCTATTAATAACACACAGTTTCGGTCCTAAACATATGTTTTCTGATGTAACTGGATCTCGTTATGAAGACAATAAAAAAACGCAACCAAAACCATGTTTTTTATGGTAATCGTATTAGAAAAAACCCGTTATATATCGTACAGCATCCGTTAAATGGTACTGCTAATACCGACTTCAAGTTACCTTCTAACCTATGACCTTAATCTACGAATCTCAAGTTTATGTACACTATAGTTAACTAACTTCGTTAACTTAACAAGCAAAAACAGGTGATGATTGTAAGAGGGGTAATATAAACTGTCGGAATGTGATTGTAGTTAGATACATTGTCTAGAGTGGAAATTGTTAAGACGCATAGAACTGATAAACACTTTGTTCGTGCTTACAGGAATTTGGACATTGCGATATTCTTGATCCAGAGGCTTGGGAAGGTTTGATATGCACTTTATAAGGTCATAACTAATTATGTTTTTAGATACTGAGAATAAAATACGATTTATCGCATAAACAAAATTCAAAGACGAACAATGTAGACTGTCTAAACATATTAGATATACTAGTTAATCTTGTCAATGGTGGGTCAAAAAATGAAGGGACACAAACGGCGACATGATGAATTTGACTCCTCTTATCGACATGATGATTTTGACCCCTCTTATCGACATGATGTATATGACCCCTCTTATCGACATGATGAATTTGACCCCTCTTATCGACATGATGATTTTGACCCCTCTTATCGACATGATGAATATGACACCTCTTATCGACATGATGAATATGACCCCTCTTATCGACATGATGAATTTGACCCCCTTAAGTTCGTCTTTGTGTCTGTCTCTTTCTGCATTTGCGTGTTGTGTATGTTGAATTGCAAATGGATAACAATATACATATTATTGCCGATTGTTCATGTGCATACATATACCGATGTCCTTTTGAGTACTTTTGCTTGTTTGTTTGAATCATATGTTTTAAGTTTACCGAAATAGTAAGACCGCATCATCTTTAACAGGAACAAACGTGTTTTGAGAAGTCATATACATTTTACATGGAGTCGAATAATTATTTAGGTTTGTCATGAGCAATATATCTGCATCTTGTTTTCAGCATGTCGACTGATTTGCAAAGCCACGAACAACAAGCGCTTAGACATATATAGGCAAGTTGTGAGCGGTATTGCTGCAAGCTTCTTCATGACAACTCTGCAAGGTCGAGCAGACGTTGTTCAGTACATAACAAACGTCACAATGATACCGCTGAAAATGTTGGTGACGAAAAGTGATTGGGATTGTTTACCACATATTGCATGATTCATTGCAGCTAGAATGTGTTTTATATCCATTGTGAGCCAAATAAATGAGTACGTTTAGCTTAGTTCGCAGTGTTCAGTATCAGTGTAGAAACGACATCACAAAATCACGTTGTTGCTAGGCGAATCTTGAATCTTAATTAAGACAGATACTTACTTTACGGAATCCTTTGGGAAAAAGGGTGTCAAAAGTAACTACATCAATATAAGCCGAAGTCGTCGACTCATAAGTCATGACTGCGCTTCCGTAGTTGATAAGTAACGGTCGACGGTTATTTAAAGTCTAACTTAGTGCGTATATATAGAACATCGTATAAGTTGCTTTATATTCAAAGCAAATATTATTAAACTACATGTCTTGAATACATGGGATGGTCTTTCAGAATAGTACTCTTTAAATTGGCTAATTCAATACTTGTAACATATCATGTGTGGCCTAGCAAGATACAGTTCATCGTTTTTGTTTTCAGACACTTGTAAGACATATTAAAAACGGAATCTATTATTTCTCTCGTCAGAATGCACCATTAGCGTCCGTGTTTTCAAAACGTTTCATGGAAGCACTGGACATCGTCTTACTCGTACGGTATATACATGTAGTAGTACGTCACGTCATTGGCCACACGGGATGGCAGTGGCAGAAATCCGCCACCATTAAAATCTGCTCTCGTGATCACCTGACTCCATCACATGACATAAACAAAATGGCCTCCCACCGCCAACTGTTTGCGATGTTTACACATTTATTTATTTTGGTGTGTTTTACGCGTTTGTTTGTGGTAACAACAGCGGTATGTATCTTTAAATTAGCGTTTTAATTAACGGTTGTTAAGACTTGTATATGTTGTCAGAAGCGTTTCGCCTTGAAAACGTCATTTACAAGTTGAGAATATAACGTTTATTGATTGTTTATGCAAACTGAAAGTAAAGCTAGAGATTGAACATTGTCATTTCCTGAATACGCTCTTATTGACGTTACAATCCAAAAGTTCAAAATGGCAAGCCCGCGAAAATTTTGTGTTTCAATGCAGTATATGACTTGTGTAAGTCCACATGTACACACGTATACAGCATACACGTATACTAGATACACAAATATTTAGTTTGAGGGTGTGTCTCCAATATCACCACCATTTACTTTAACTCTTGAGATGTTACAAGTGCCGGTACTGAAAGGTTTTAATTTTTTTTTTAAACTATAGCACTTCTGACCTTTCATTACCGTGACGTTGATTTGTTTGGTTACAAGTAAATGCATGACTTACATGAAGTATCACATTATTTCTATTACATGTGTTACTTACAGGGGATGTCCCACATAATACTGGAAATCACGGTCCATATTGAAATATATCAACACATGTAGACTAATAATATGTATCTCAAAAACTTTCTGTATGTCATATAACATGAGTTGAATTTTGATATATTCGCAGGGTGGTACATTTGGAATCGATTATGATAACAACACATTTGTAAAAGATGGTAAACCATTCAGATACATATCAGGCAGCATTCATTACTCGAGAGTACCATATCAGTACTGGGATGACAGACTACACAAGATGGCAGCAGCTGGTCTCAATGCCATACAAGTGTAAGACGATTACAGTTTGTTTGTAATTTAAGTATTGTAATGTAACAAAACTGTATATATGCAGTCACATTTCTTTTCTGATAAACATCTCAAATGCCTACCATGTATCAGCTAGGAATAACCTTTTGTTACAGTACACTGCTCTTTTTTGATAATTTAAAATTGAACAGTTGATGAGAGCAATTTTGTGCCTATAAGTATAATCATTTATTTGATGCAACGCAGTAGTAAAATAGTTCAAACATAAAACTATTATCAGCAGTACAGGTTTCATTTTCTTCAGAAGTTTAGATGATAAAAATTGTGAAAGTAACAACTGAGTTACAATAATGTAGTAACACCTTACCAACTCTACTTTTTGTATACAGTTATGTGCCATGGAATATACATGAGACAAAACAAGGAGTGTACGACTTTTCTGGACAGCAGGACATAGTAACATTCTTCAACACTGCACAGAAGTACAACCTGTCTGTCATCCTGAGACCTGGACCCTATATCTGTGCTGAGTGGGAATTTGTAAGTACTTGTACATGTAGTGGAAGGAAAAATGATTAACAGTAGTTCAGGCTTGTGGTAGACGAATTTGATGTAAATTTAAATACCGGCTACTGTTTGTTGATAAAACAAATTAATACCTGTAATTCCGCTCGAAGGTTTCTTTTAATATTCTAGCCATCATTCTATTGTTTCTGATGCTGTTTGTGTTACAATCTACAAGCCCTTACAGAATTGCTTTCTAACAAAATAACAAACTTATGCCAATACTGTTTCATGCACATGCATTATCTTTCTTACAGGGAGGTTTACCTGCTTGGTTACTGAAGCAAGATGGGATTAAAGTGAGAACCATTGATGCTAGTAAGTAAGCCAATCATTTTTTTTTCTCCAAAAATATCAGATTTGCTACATTCTTGTCAATATTTAGAATACCATAATTGATCATGTTTTAAAAATTTAGTAGTTTCATTGTTATTTTTGTTGAAGCCAGTAAAACATTAAAAATAAATTTGAAACACTGTTGATGGATATCGATATTGTTTTTGTTTCCAGAATATATTACTCCAGTAGGCATCTGGCTCACAAAACTCTACTCAGTTTTAAAGCCACTGTTGTACAAAAATGGAGGACCAATTATCACAGTGCAGGTTTGCTTAAATACTTATTTTATACACTAACTTAGTTTCAAGGAGTTCTGTGCACTGTTAGCCATGCTTCTTGATTTGCCAATTTTTTAGAAGTTTTAACCGACAGGAAGTGTATATATAATGTAGTTGTATTAGTTTACCATAGAAACTGTCATTTTAGAGGCAGCTATGCTTCTTTTAGTTGCTATGTGTCTGACTGTCTGTTATTGGGATTTCATTATTATGTTTTAGATACTTGTAGTGTTTTAAAATGTGTATCATGATTATGTATGCACTGTATGAATATATTAATTGTTTTGCTAAAGTAAGAATTAATTGCTATAAAAATGGGGTATAATAATAATAATAATAATAATAATAATAATAATAATAATAACAACAACAACAACAACAACAACATCATCATCAACAACATCAACAACAACAATAATAATAATAATAAAAATAACAACAACAATAATAATAATAATAAAATATCAACAAAATATACAAACTGTATACAATGTACATGTCTCTTGAAGCTACATCACATGTTCAACAGAAGGAACAAACAACATGACCTATATAACAGGCTCTAATCTAAGAGATATAATCAAATAAAGTGGATTTTTTAGACGTTGATTAAGGACATATTATATCTTTGATAAAGGTCGACAGCTTGACTATAACTTAAGATATCAAATACTTCAATGTTGCCTTTGATTTTGGGGGACATAGAAATGTAAGTACACTGAGGTAGATCAACTTTTTAGTGTATCTATAACAATGATAAAGTTGTGATAAACTAAAGCAGTATATCATGTTACCTTTGATGATGTAACTTACATAATAGACACTACAGTGAAACCTTGGTGATCTGAACACTTAAATCAACTATACTCGACCAAATAGCATCTCCAGTTTATGGATTAGTTTTAAACTTTTAAAAGTTTTATTAGGGAATTGGAACCTGGATTTCTGTCTGAAAATATCAATCTAAACAAACAACTAAAATATGGCCAACACATGAGTTTTTCAGGATCATTTGAAAACAGTTGTGGTGTAGATGTATCAAACTGTATATTGTTCTCATCAATATAAAATGTCAAAATATCAAGGGAAACAACTCCCATTTACTTTTAGGTAGAGAATGAGTATGGGAGTTACCCAGCTTGCGATTATGACTATCTAAGATTCCTTCGTGACTTGGCGAAACAAGAGCTAGGTGATGATGTAGTGCTGTTTACAACTGATGGAGATGGAGATGGGTACCTCAAGTGTGGAACTCTGCCAGATGTTTATGCAACAGTAGACTTTGGAGTTACTTGTAAGCATCTGCGTGTACAGTATTGTTTAAAGCTCTTTATTTTCTGCCTTGGCTGTTTTAAAGATACGTTAATCTTCTGTTTGAGCCTTAATTCTTCAGCTTCTTAATGCTTTATCTCCTCTGCTATTGTTGTCATCTAGATCCCGTGTTGCTGTCACTTAACCTACATGTGCAGTATTAGTGGTAACTGTTAAACTCCATCATTACAACATTGTTCAAATTCACAACCAATGTTACCTGAGAGACCTGACAACTAACAAACCTATGACCTTGATTTTAAGTTGACCTTGACCAAAATCATATTTTTTTGTATATTTCATATATTGCTTGAATAATTTTAATTTCTTGTGTTGCTTTTAAATTATGGTTCTTACCACTGTTTTGAAATAATCTCTCCCATCATAGGATAGACTTGTATGGTTCTTTTAAGACTGCATAGTTATAGCGATGCTGTTTGTGATGTTGTTTGTGTTTGCATGTATATAAAAAACTTTTCAAGCTCACCCCTGCATGTCTTTTGCTGTTATTTTTCAGATCACCCAGAGAAAAACTTTGCTATACAGAGACACAAGGAACCCAAAGGACCTCTTGTAAGGCTAACGTATTGAGTATAGATGATATTTTATAGAGCTGTATTTGTCGAAGATTTGTGTGAAGAAGTTCTAAGTTAGGGTGGAGAGTAAATCAAATAGAATTCAATTTATAAGTTTCCAATAACTTGTCTTTGTTATAACGTTCTGAGTTGAGCTGTCCAGTATTCATTGTTTTCAATCTTGTTCAAATCTGATTCTTTTCGTTATGTTCAGTTGTTCACATGTTTTCTTAGTTTCAAACAGAATTTTTTTTATTGTGTGTTTGTCAGAGATTGCAAAAGATATTCAACTTGTCCGAAAAAATATTTAGTTCTTTGTCCAATGTAAAATTGTGTATAGTATTACCGAACCAATTCACTTTTTACCAGTTATGATCTAAGTAAGGTCTTCTTTCACAAAAGCTGGTTTGCAATGACAGTTAATGGTGTTGTAATAAAGCTGGAGGACTGTTTTACATATCCTTAACTTTCTAGGTGAATTCAGAGTTTTACACCGGTTGGTTGGATCATTGGGGCCACAACCATTCTACTGTTGCCATGGCAGCCGTCGCCAAAAGTCTTGACCTTATGCTTGCTCTCGGGGCCAATGTGAACATGTAAGCTTATCAATGTCATTTGGGGCTGTAAATCAATTGGTTTGTGTTAGTCAGCTGACACATGATATTAGAATCTACCTACATTAAGTTTCAATTACTTATTGGTAATGTACATTTGTATATACTAAATGATGGAAACTGGGAAAGTTTGCGCTCGAAAATGTGTACATAAGCAAACCATGAAATGTATGCCAACCAAAATGTTAAACAAAACAACGTACATGATATGACTGTAGTAGTGAAGTCAGTGGAGCCTTGTTATTAAACATGCATGCATGACAAAAAGAACACACACCACTCATTAAGTTTAATTCAAAACTATAGTTTGTAGAATCATTTTCAATATGTTTCCTCAAAAAACCATAACACATTCTACATAGCAGAAATGTTTATGGACAGTCTAAAGTTGAGACCACCTGCTGACTTGTTATCCATACTTCTTAGATCATGGCACAAAGGTTCAATATATAACGGTTTTGATTATGGCCATTCAAAGAAATCTGTATTAATATTTGTTCAATGTTTTAAAGGTACATGTTTGAAGGAGGGACTAATTTTGCTTACTGGAATGGTAAGTTTGATAAGTTATAAACTATTCATTCAGTACTAAAACTACTAATGCACCAATACATGTTGGGTGTGCTATCATCATATAAACTCACAAAAAAGTTGTTAGAAGAATGAACGTAGATAAAGTAAGTAATTAAATATACATGTACTAAACTATATAGCAATATTGGAATAAAAAAAGGCAATTAGGTTGCACTGTACATTTCATTTTAGTTGTATTGCATAAAGAAACAGATGTAAAATATTTCAGCTCTTCTGCAATATTCAGTGTGGATCAAATGTCTCTTTAAGACTATATTTGGAAATGACACCGCGCTTAAATGTCTCATTAGCTAAATATTTGTCCTTTAAGTGGGATCTAAAGTTTAAAAAATACAATGTTTATCATTTAAAACTCACTTTCACTGACTGCACCTGTGTATTTCATCCTATCCCGTTGCTAGGGGCAGAACTAAAACCCAGGTTCTCAGCCAATCCCACCAGCTATGATTACGATGCACCTTTATCTGAAGCTGGAGATATAACCGAAAAATATCATAAGATTCGCCACATAGTGAGAAAGGTATCCCGTTATGCTTGCTGTTTGCATATCTGTATATGAATTTGCTTCAAGTATGTGCCCCAACCTAGGCCATGATCATGTATAGGCCATACCAGTATGTACCCTCACTTAAATCTACCTTAAAGATACACCCGCGCCCATCACTGTCATAAGAGTGGTGATGATTGAAAACATATAAGAAAGATGTAACAACAGATATAAAATGGTTGTAAGGATCCTGTTAAAGAGATATTCATGTCTAAACTGATAAATTGGATGTTTGCTTATCAAATTTTATCAGGAGTGATGTGGTGCAGTGGTTAGTGTGTCGGACTCATAAGTGATGGAAGACTGTCAGCTGTGAGTTAGAGCCCCATCAAAGACTCACGTTGACTCCTTGAACAAGAAACTTTACTCTTGTTGCTCAGTAAAATTATTCTACATGACATTGTGTATACTTTGGTTTCCATTGGTACTTACAAAGTGGTTTATATGGATTAGATGAATATAACATACTATGCAATGATTTTCTTTTATTTAATTTTTGAAGATTACCATTTTTGCACCTTTAATAGTATATATAACTCCTCTGAGGGCTTATATATCAATTAGTATTATTTCAAAGACTTACAGCAATACTAGTGTAAATAGGGTTGTATCTTAATATCAGTTAAACCAATGTTGTACATGTAGTCATTTGACTTTTTCAAGGTTAATTTCTATGAGTTTATAATATTTCAGTTAGGTTATTGTACAACCTAATTAAAGTTGATGCTCTTTGTGAAAATTGAGCTTTGCAATTAATATTGTTATGGTATTGTTATGTTGAACTTAGTACTGGTACCTGCTTATATAAGTACATATATATAAATGCTTTATTTGTAAATTTGTAATATGGTTGAATTAAGTTCAATATAGTCGAGAGTTTTCCCTGATAACATTATATCTAGTTTATTCAAGAAGTTCACTTTCTGCTTAGTGAGAAATGACCGCTGGAAGGCTCTATCTGATTCTTTATTCAATAGCAATGAAGACCTTTTACCCTCTTATCCCTCAATACATGTATATGAATATAACAGTAAACATCCCACTAACGTTGCTTCAATGTATGCAATAAACTGACTAACAAAAGTATTTAATATGTACATATAGGGATTCTTATCCGGCTTCCCTTTTTCTTTGGGTACATACATGTTGTAGGTTCGCATACTAAGTGAGTGTATAATATTATTTCAAATCTTTGACCTTTTGACCTTGGAACCGAGTGTGGTTTTTTCCCCAAAGAATGTTTATGTTTCTGAAGGTGGTTACCAGTTTGGTGCATTGGTTTCTTTTATTCACCAGTTCTTGTGACTTTGAGATGTTGCCTTGCATGAGGTTGAATGTTGCTTTTCTGAATGTTTCTAATTTCTTTCAATATTTATTTTTTATGATTCTAAATGACGTTAATCAAAGAGTTTTTGTACATAAATAGCTAATGATATACTAAGTTTGAAGAACAACTGCCAACCTTTATGTATATACATTTATAGAATCACATTTCACTAAATCAGCACGTAATTGTAAGGCTATCGAGGAAAGTATACAAATATCTACCAACACTTGGGAAACCTTTGTGAACTATAAACCTCAGTTGGTAAAGGGTGTGATCATATAATTCTGATAAAGACCTTAGCATGGACTGTGTTGTAGAGAGGTATTTGAACTATAATATATAATTTTAGTTTTTAGTTTAAACATATTGTATTAGCCTTTTTACATAGATAGAATATTTCAGACAATATGGGCAGAACATAGTACAGGTAATGGGGTGTGGCTATGTTCTACCCATATTGTCTTTAATATTCCCTATGTAAAAACGGTAATAAAATATGTTTAAACTAAAAACTAACTTTAATCCATTAATAAAAAAGGCAAAGCTTTAGTGACATAATAACAATAAAAGAACTAACCAACATGAAAATCTAACTTGTATGTAACGTATATACCAATACAATCTTATAGCCTTCGATTTTGACATGCTCTTGTGAATGATTAATGCATGACCCCATATTTACCTGTTTGTTCAGGGGCCAACTATCCTTACCGCTCTGTCCCCACAAGTTATGACTATGATGCCCCTCTCACAGAAGCTGGGGACATAACTGACAAATATATGACCCTGAGACAAGTCATCACCAAGGTAACGCTTTTATTTCAATCACTGTAAAACCATTTTTTTTGTAAGGCACTTATTTCCAGTATGCATCAGCTGAACAACATGTTTTTAAGTTTTAAGTTAAAGTTGTAAAACCATTATTGTTTGTTGGGATTAACATGTATTTTTGTGAACCACATATTTTATAGTAAACACAATTATACAAGTTTCAAGTAATGGATATATGTATTAGCCATTTTTAGAATTAATGAGCTCAAATATACCTAGAGAAAAATACATCATTTGCATAATTATAGATTATATATGAAAATGAATATGAAAAAACACAAATGAAAATGACTGCACTCAAAATTTTTTTTAATTAAAACAGAATGTTGACACAAAAGCTTAGTTTATACAAATTACAGATACACTATTTGAAAGGTGAAAAGAGCTCTTTTTTGTGGATAAGAAATGTAGCTACTGTCTAAAGTTTTTGTTTGGTATATTGTTGCGCATAGAACCTCCTCGATTCTCTGAAAAATATATGACAGAGTATATCCTGTGTTTTCCATTTACTTTTTCAAACTCAATAACGTGAAAATGTTCTATAATTTGAAACCATTACTGTAATGTGGATATTCAATCATTTAATCTCATATATAGATAATTTACTGTACACTCTCTCAATTGCAGTACAATCCTGGCCCTGCCATGAAAATTCCTCCATCAACTCCAAAAGCAGTCTATGGCAAGGTCAACTTGAATTTTGTAAGTTTTTGTTTATCTTTTAAACTCCAATGATTCAACATAAAAGTTTACTGTCTTCATAACATTATTCTAAAAGAACATTTCAATGGTTGAAAGTGAAACCGTTTTATCAGCTTTGTTATTCAATAGTAGTTAGAATCCTTTTGCTTTCACCCATCGATCTTGATATTTGGTAACTTTTAGTGGTTTGTCATAGTTTGCACTATAACAACACAGTGCCACCTCCTAAATAGTGCTGGCGTCGAGTGTGGGAGGTCCCCGGTTCAATCCCCAGTCAAGGACCGCGTCATACCAAAGACGTTATAAAAATGGTACCAGTAGTTCCC
>ENA-OREC01000830-OREC01000830.1-marine-metagenome-genome-assembly--contig:-NODE-830-length-13856-cov-13.300893_pt1 | contig 13856 bp, 5 predicted proteins | sample MGYA00248626_ERZ508543 | MGnify/ENA primary metagenome ERZ508543 (study PRJEB26211, sample SAMN05518279) | marine metagenome | isolation source: Puget Sound, Washington, USA | host: Bankia setacea... | reverse complement strand
CATACATCTATTGTAGAGTTTATCACAATCAGTGAATATCTACATACAGCTATTGTAGAGTTTATCACAATCAGTGACTATCTACATACAGCTATTGTAGAGTTTATCACAATCAGTGAATATCTACATACAGCTATTGTAGAGTTTATCACAATCAGTGACTATGTTCAGAAGGGTATAATAGCACAGTATATATTCACAATAAGAATAACGACTTTATTCATTGTGGATAACACATTTTGGTAATAAAACCAATTTTCAATTTAGTCCACAGTAGTTAGTATATACATACTACAACTAACAAACCAGACAAAGAAAACCCAAATTAGAAATTATTTAAAAGACAATAAACCTTGTGATAAATATGCTTTAAATGAATATCTTTAAGTTTCAAATGTTGACTATATCTGAACGGAACCAATTCGTCCTAAGGTATTTATACTGTATATTCTGTATACATGTGTTCCGATGCTGATGAAATGCATCCAAAGTAACTCAAATTCGATACAATGGTCTGATGAAGATGATCAAACAACTCTCCCACAAGCGTATTTCTTTTCACCAAATCCAAACAAACCAAACATGTAACATGGACTTCCGGCGTGGACGGATTTTGAGAAAGAGATGATTACATACTGGGATAATCTTGATTCGAGTTTACTGTGTCACATATGTTTATCAATGATGTTTATAGGGTTAGATTGTAAAGCAAACATAATTTGAGTGTCAGTAATGAGTTATTGTTTTAACACCTGAATCCATGTACATAAACACCATCGATGCTTACTACTACATACTAATACCTTATGTCACCATCCATTATGTTGTTCAAACGCGAAGCTATTCTTGTATATCATGAACGTGTTCTTTTATTATACTGTTGGGTATTAGTACAACTATACTGCTTTTAACGGGGTGTTATACACTTGGCCTGTAACTACACTCACTTAGTTTTAGTTGTTATATACATTGTAAAGTCTCCCGTACAGTTATCGTATATCATATTAAAGTACTGTTAATCCATAACATACATATATTACATATACAGCTATTGATATCCCGACAGAAAACTAACATAGTCAAGCACTCGAGCAAAAGTTGTTTAATCAAAAATGCATCTTCCTTAATAGTTTCACTTGTTTTACTATTTTACACTTTTTGTTCAAACAGGCTCCAGGAAAGCTTCGCATGAAAGCTACATGGACAGTGGGCAAACATGCCATAAAACGTGGGCTCATGAAGGTGTACGGGGTAGATCATCTCAAGTCTTGGGCTCAGGAGATTGTCATGTTGGGCATGCTGAGGAGAACCCAACACCCGAGTCTCATCCAGTGTCTATGGACGAACAGCTCCAACCCTTACTATGAGACGATGACATTGATAAGTGGAGAGATTGTAACCAGTGATTCAAGGTAATTGGTGTGATTGGTTGATTCTACCGAACTCGCTTTATAACGACGATTTTGATTGGACGTCACGACAATTGCGACTACCCAAAACCGTTTATATTGTCGCAAATTTAAATGTATGTGGACATATAGCTGAGCCACTGTTTGAAAACGACAGAAAATAACAAACAAACGACGTCAGTGCAGTAGAATAGGGTTAACCCGTATGTGTTGTTTTTTATTTGCAACAGTATATACAGTGGTTAATGGTCGCAAATTGTTTTACAGGTTCAGGTTGTAGCCGTGGCCAATACATATAGTTGCGACCATTACAACCCATATAAACCGTGACAAGTATCAGCTTTTCTAGACAGTAAACACTATACCATATGGATTGAAGATTGTTGGATATATGAAGCTACATGTGTATACCATATTGTGTTTTTTTCTATTGAAATAGTGCATCTCAGTTTACAACCATTTATGACAGACAGTTTTTATATGCCCTTATGTAGCTACATGTACACTAATTTAGCATTGGTCATTGAAAGTTGTACGATTTCTGTTTCATTCATTTTGTTTTCTTTTGTAAAGTTTCTTTCTTTCTTTCTTTATATATATATTATCTTTCTCATTCTCGAGTTGATCATTTTGCATTATAGAATTTCTTTGATTTAGACGATACTTCGTAATAACAGTTTCAGTTTGGGAAATTAAGTGAATGTGAAAGACAATTTTATAGTTATCAAATCAAAGATAGATATATGCTGGTCTTAAAGAAATCACCACGAATACAGTGGTCTCAGTACCGCAGTGGTCACATAATTGATAGTTAGATTGTCTTTATATGTGTGTTTGTATCGTAAAATAGTCAAGGACTTTTGACATGTTGGGATTCAAAACAATATTAACCTTTCACTAAACCATTGTTATTCAAATATGAACATTATAGAGGAAAGGTATGTCTTTTCCCCTTAACTCTTAACATAAGGTATACAGTCGTTTAACTTTTATACTCGAGTGGCATTTGGTAAGAAAATAATGGTATGTACTTTTCATTATAAACTTGCTTGTTGACTAGAAAATTACCATGTTTTTAAAAAGAGACTCGTTTTTGACGCACCTATTAACCAGTTAGGTGACAAGGGTATACATATAACTGTGAAACTCTACCCGTCTGTAGAAAAATACAGTTAACCTATCTCTCTATGGGGTATTCTGTAAGAGGTTTAGATATTAAATGCTTCTTTTCATACTTATATTCAATAAACAGCTAACAGAAGGTGTGAAAAGTAATAACTCACTACCGCTTCAGATCAGTGGTGCTGCATTGACTCATACTTACTTCAGGGGGGATCCGGTCTACGTTCTAACTATCTATTTTCTCTTTTCTTACCTATAATACAAACTACAAAGGAAAGTTCAGTCCAAGGTAAACGAAAGGCCAACTCTTTATAAGGCCGGTGTATAGTCGGTAGACACGTTGAAGCAAATGGGTTCTACATATTGTTATGTGACAGTAAAGGACATTCAATTAATGACACACTCTCCGAAGTGAACTTTGAAGAAATCGGTCATCTTCGTGAACAAGCAATCTCCCTTGCAGAGTTGTTGTTCTTTGCAGTCCTTCTCAATCTCTGCTGATGTCTCGAAAGTAGTCCAATAACGGGTGATCATGTAGATATTTTGGCAGAGCGTTCAACAATATGACGAAAGAAAAACAAAAGGATTTCCTTTCTTCTCAAATAAATATTAAAAATAATGCATTTGGCAGTCCCTAAACACGATGTAATTGTCATAATCTTTAATAATTCTGATGAATTATATCGGATGAATACATAGACCAATCTACTTAGAATATGTACACAACAATATAGTTCCTATGTGTATTGCCAATTTCAAACAGTATGTTCACCTCAAATAATAATATTAAAGATATATACAAAAAGAAGCATATCATCTATAAAGCCAAATCTAGAACATAAGTGCGTTTTACAAGAATCTTGTAAAACTGTGAGACGTTGGCAGAGATCTATTCTGCTTGTCAAGGGAGGTCACTGCGTAGGAGATTGGTGAACACGTCAGTTTGTTAGGTAAATCCTTCCATGACAAATTCCCAGATAAGAATTGAATAAACTGTAATACAAACTGTTTAAAGTAAATACGTTCTGTATGACATGTCATCATTCTGAACGTTGTCATTTCAGAATTATCTGCTTAGAATTGACCAATGGTGGGACGTTGCACGATTTTCTGCAGAAATGTGAACTTCCACTTCCGGAGCCATGTCAAAGGATGATCGTCCATGATATTGCAGAGGGACTGTTCTACCTCCACCATGAGAGTATACTGCACAATAATCTTACGACCTCCTGTATTTACTTGAAAGGATCTCTACAGGTTTGTACCAGATGTTGTCTTGGATATTTATCTAAAACAGCAGTACAATGTGTTACTGAGAGTGTTGGCGTCCTGAGGCGATTTTGTTAAGATTTGTTCACACAATTCCTGTTTACATAGTGACATTAGCTAGTATTGTCCAATTTCATTGACCTGTCAAATGCATACTGATTATACGGTCAGTGCAAACGGCATACTAACTTTCGAAAAGTGTTCGGTGGTGTACGTAAGATGTACGGACAATAATCAGCAATTGGATGTTTTTATAGTTTTAACTGTGGCATACAGTTGGTATGGACTGTAATAGCTCAGTGGTCTAAAACACAGGTTAGTAATCTACTACTCGTGTGTGATCGAGTCTGCTCAGATCCAAAACAGTTTGCATACACTTTTAAACACTGCACACACGTATATTAGGTATTCGACTACTTTATTAATTGTAATTCATGTGTTTGTGTGTGTTTTGGTTTCACATTACCAAACAGATCCTTGTAAGCGTTAGACTATACGGCGTGTAATAAAACACTTGCACTTGTTTGGCGGCAATGTTTCTATCAAACAAATGTTCATCATAAATCCCTTGAATTCCAATTTACAAGTCTGTTTGCACGTTAAAAATAGCGAATAAAATCACGAGAAGCCATGCAGATTACTGGGCTCGAACCGACTACCAGCGCGAATATATATGGTGGCGTATCCTAGCGTAACCATTCACAATATTATATAATTATTATCTATTTAACATTAATTCTCGTAAACAGATCGGACACTACCGAAGTTTGACAGAATATTTAAAATGAGCGTTATTAACTATGCATACTTGACAGGTCAATAACATTGGATAATACACGTTTGTAGTAATAACTCGGTATTTTCTGTAATTTCACATCAATAGTTTAAGAAAATGTATCAACAATATACGTAACAACTATTCTTTCGTGTCCAATGTGCATTATGTTGTTATAATTGCATACTTTCATGTAAAAGGTAATACACTTTTGCAGAGAAATACAGCAAATGTAGAAGTAAGTATAACTCACTGAGTGCACGTTCGCAGTTACACGGTTGAAACATACTGATCATTGCAACGAGCACCTTCCGAGGGGTGTCTTGGATCTCACATAGAAACCTCACATGTTAATGACGTGATCTACGTGTTTAGTTTAGCGGTAGCCTCGTGTGTTGAACTATAACATTAACTGTGTGACTTAGGAGCAATCTAATACAGTTCATGTTAATATCTATTTTCTTAACTAGTGTGAATATAAAACAGCTGTACATGTCTGTTTTGCTTTTTCGGATAGAATGTAACGCAACTAAATTGATAATATATTACTTACAGTTACAATCTAATTAAATCATATTTAAAACGTAAACAAAATCGTCAGAAACATGTAACAATATTGCTATATACTCTAAAGTCTAATGCTCAATAAAAACAAGGACAGAGAGCGAACACATACCTGGTAGTTAGCCATGAAAATATCATTTGTTTCTATTGTATGCGTTAGTAAATTGATTCATATAAATGTGTATATCTCATCCAGAGTATGGTGTTACGGGCGGCTGTAGGAGACTTCGAGGACTCCCAGATCTACGGTACTCTCCAGATGAGTCATGACAACTCTTTACGGGACAAAAAGTATTTCTTCCTGCCAGACATACGTTCCTTTGCTTTGATCGCCATGGAAATCGTGGGTAAAATGTGTGAAAAACGGTTCCAAAATCGCTATGTGAATTACAATGCTGAACATGTGCCTATGAAACTAAATTTAGAAACAGTGATCTCTGATGAGGATGAAGAGTTTGGCGCTCAGTATGGATATGAAGTAGAGGAAACTCATAGAATGTTTGATGCTGTTCATCCAGTTGAAGTTGTTGAAACAGACAGTGAAAATGAAACGTACGCGAATGAGACTTTTGAAGCAAAGAAACGTGTCAATGGATCTCTAGAAAACTTGATGGACAGAAACAGACCGTTGTCACCAGAGTATGCTCAAAAGAAGCCGACTCATTCGGTAACATATATTAATGATACAGATGAAGACGAAGAAGTTGCCAGTTTTAACAGACATGTTGCAAGAGTGAATGCGAGTAGGTCGATGACACCAACTACAACTATACAAGAAAAACGTGTTAAGAAATCGAACTCTCTTAAAGGGCGAAAAGACGTTAGTAAATCTGCGGAAAGTGCTTCTTCAAACGAAATGTCACAATCGACAGACAGATGTTTGTCAGCAGTTGATCGAGGGTCAGTCAATCGATGTGTGTCACCTGATCCTATGCAAGATGAAAAGTTACTTGAACTGAGAAACGAAACAAAATATGGCAATAAAAGGAAAGAACGTAAGTTTTCCTTCAGTAGAAAGAGGAGTGAGGAAAATGTACTTCAAAAGAATAAACCCGAAGCTTTTGTAAAACCAAGTAAAGATGTTGATAAACGGAAAGATGGAACTTGGTTGTCAAAGCCTCAATCAATTTTGAAGTCAATAACCAGCAATGATACGACAGTCTCTGTGTTCAAAGCTAAACATGTTGACGAGGAAAGTCATCTCGATATTATAGAGGAGGAGGATATTGTTGGAGGGCAGAGTGTTCTTAACAAACCTAGACAAATACAGGTTAAGGAAAAGCCAAAGGCTGAGGTATGGGATATAATTGATGAACAGTATTATAAACAGGTCAATAGAAAAGCGGCAAATATGCTGAAGAAAACGGTATCAAGTGAATCGAAATCGAGTTTGTGGTCGTTTATTTCAACCCCAGACGACGTAGATGACGATGAACTTGATGATATACTAGACTGTCTTCCAGGAATGACTGACCCCTCAGATCTGAGAAAAAGTGAAATGAAGTTAAGTGACATACTAGAAGAACGTGAAAAGGCCACACGTCGAGAGGAAACTAGGAAAAGGTTCTCTTATGCAGACTTTTGTAAAGATAAATCGCGATTTGAACTCATAGATTATTATGAATTGCTGAAAGAAAGAAAGATTACATTCCAAGACATTCCTGAGGATAAACGCGAAATGCTTTTGAATGTTGTTGAACTTAAGAGAGAAGAAAAGTTAAGGAAAGATGGAAAGACTTCAAATGTTCTGAAAAACGATGAAATGTATGATAGTAATATGTTTCCAGGTTCAAATATGAATGCAAAGCCAAATCCTGCCACTGACAATGGAAAAGCTAAACTTGTAAGTTATCGTCAAAGTCAAGCTCACTCCTCTCCAAAGAAAGGTCCACAGGTAGGACAAAATGATCCTCGACTCGAACGGGCAAGGTCAGCTCCGCTTAAACGTCCACGGACGCCGATGCATAAACCAATGGTACAACGGCCTGAGGTCAACCCTGCATTTAATGATACAAAAACAGTTACCGTAGTCAAACGAAACAAAGCTCGACAAGCATTGAGACGAGCATTGAACAGTAAGAAACAACAAAATTACGGAGTACATGATCTAAATCGGGGCAGAGAACCACAAAAAGCAAGTAACATGTCGTTAAAATATGCAACTATTCGTAAAATTAATGGCGGTAGTGAATCAAGTGAAGCAAATGATCAGGATGACGATGGTGTATTAAAAGTTCCAATTCCTACAAGTGAAAGTTTCTCCGTGACAAATTCCAAACCTCCGCCGATAAATAAAACCGTACAGCGATACACGAGTTTCAGTAGCAATGAAAGCTCGAGTAGTATCAGTTCTAGTATACATCAACGACGTACAGATGTGTCATTTACTAGTGGGGAAGTTTCATCTTTATCATCGCAAGCGGAAAGTGAACATTATGAAACTGATGGTCACATGACTGATATTGAATGTGTGCCTGTTGGAAATCGACTTCATACAAAACCCATTATTAGAGGTCCATCATCAAAAGTGGACAGTGGTTTTGATAGCGGTTCCATGAGCAGCGAAATGTCTGATGCATTTATGAACAGGGCAAATCATTTCAATCCAAAGTTACATTTGAACGGAAAAATCAAACCAAAAGGCGGAAGAAATTCATGGGCGCGAAATTACAAAATGGTTGACAGTATTTCAAACTCACCATATAACTTTTCAAATAAATTTCTCCCTCCGTCAGAAAATCCATTCCAAAACAAAGTCAATAATCATGGTCATAATTCGAATCAACCAAATGAAGAATCTGACTCTAACAGTGTAGACAGTGGGTTTTCTGCAAAACATAAAAATGTAATGGCAGGAGTAACGTCTCTTAGCATGTCTCCCTATGGACAAGATCGACCAATGTCACCTCCAGGAAACACGTCAAAGCAAAGTTCAAAGACACCCACATCAAGGTATCGTATACCTCCGAACACTAGACCCATGTCACCAAACACAATGCAAACATCCATGTCTAGGCATGATACACGACCAATGTCTCCTGGCAGCAGACCTATGTCCCCACAAAATAGACCGATGTCTCCAGATAGTCGTCCTATGTCACCTCAGAGTAGACCAATGTCTCCAAACGTACGGCCAACAGATATAAACACTCACAGACACTCCCGTAGACCAATGTCACCGGAGGTGCGTGTTCACACTCCTAACCGAGAAACAAGAACATTGAACAAGTCTGACACATTTTCTCCAGGAAGGAAATTAACAAAGCCTTTGTCGCCAAAATCGCATTCAAGAGCTAAAAGTCTTCCACGAGCAACAGAAAATCCTGAGCATGTTTCTGACAGTGCTGTCAGACAAAGAGGTAGATCTTTATCACCGTCTAGTTCTGTTAAAAGTGAACCCGCATCTATAGCATCAAAGAGATATAGAGAATTGGTCAAACAGGGCGTACCTCTCCGAACGTCAGTAGTTGACTCCAGTCCATCTAGACAAGCTACGAGGAATGAACAAAGACGGGAAGAACATATAGATTCCCGACCAGCCACCGCTGAAAGTGTTGCAGATAAGCCAATGGACGACCAAGAGCTGTTCGAAAACCTCGAGGCAAATGGATTCTTCTCGTCCAAACAAAGATCCCGAAGTCCTTATAACAAAGCTTCCAGTCCAAACAGAACGACCAGTCAACGTGGGGGTAAATCTGACAAGAGTCAGAGACATGAGAAACGACGACACAAACGAAAACAAATTCCGTTAGAAGAAATTGTACGAGAGAAGCCTGCAGGTAAGTCTCCTGCTCACAGGTCGCCGAGTAAAAACCACCTAGTCGTTTCTGAGGATGCATTCCTAAATCAACCAACGTCTGAAGATTCTGAAACATGCAGTATAAAGACAAACAAAAGTAACATTTCTTCACCATCTGTCTCGAAACCAAAGGTCATGGTGGATGCTGAGCTGGTCATTGACCGTATATTTTCACAAACCCAACCAACAGACTATGAACTGGACGTTGAAGTTGAAGCTGCGCTAGGACTTGACAAAGACCCGTTTAAAGCTGTAAACGATCTATACTTGAAAGGCAGAAGTCCAAACCCATCCAACTTGGACACTATACCGATGTTAAATGGTATGGGACAGATGCATATCCATGGGTGTATGGAACTGGCGTCTGGGTTACACGTCATCACAGTACGAGACCTTCTACCTGCTACAATGGAAAGCTTTAACATTCTGAGAGACAAACTAAACCAAGTAGGACAGTTGGGAACAGTTGGTAACCAGGTAAGACTACTGATTTCAATCTTCTTTTAAATATAGTTGCGTGCGCTAAGCTCCAATAAATGTATGTTTTACTTCTTTATTCAAATAGGTCACGCTCTAAATTAGGATGAAATACTCGATAAAGGGAAAATTGTGTATTGCATAAACATGCCATAAATCTTGGTTGTCACAATTTTGAAACAAACAGGTTTCATTGTTTTAAAATCGGAATGTTCAAGAACAATGACAAAGTAAAGAAGCTCATCTGTATTAATTGTGTTTTAGTTATTAGACGTTATACAAAGATGTTGGCTACTTGAGATGCCACCATCATCTGGTGACTTGGTGGAACAACTAACAGACCCTGTGACAGAAACAGAGTTGTAGCAGCCTCAGTGACAATGAGATATAAGGCCTTTGGACAAAATGAACCATTTTATGTTAATACTGTCTTGCAAACGGTATTTATTTAGTCAAGTACATTACCAGGAGTTTATACTTTTTAAAAACAAAACATTAAACGTTGTTTTCATGTAGTCTTCAATATAAATCCCTCGGACTCGGAGTTATCATTATTTGACAGTTTGGATATCTGTTATTACAATTATTACAATCTGACACTACTAGTCTATACGCAAAATGTGATGTGACGCAAATCAGACGAATGAGATCATTATATACAGATCATATCTTTTTTCACAAGATTATCAGATAGCACATTCAATGGCCTGACAATCAATGTTCAGATGTTACTTTTTGATATCATTATGTTGAATATATATATATATCAATGTGATTTTTGTCTGTGATATCCATGTTTTAAGACTGATTTTATACAAACATAACACAATCATGGCCAAACATCATGCTACAGCATTCAAAATAGTGTACATATATTTGAGATTGACATAACATGCTGTGTCATTAATTTACATCGACGGCGGTCTTTCATTTTACTCTGTGCATTGTATATAATTTAAAAAGTTTAGTTATTTGTCTAAACTAATAGTGTAATGGTTTGATCCAGTTCTTTGTTATCGAGTTAGGTACTGTCCATACATATGTGTTACCTCTCTGATATTTAGTGTGCTATTTTATAAGGTTATTCACGAGTTGTAATAGGACTGTTACCAACAGTTCGGTATTAAACTCTGTCATAACGTACAGTGATAAAGGTTGAATTGTTTGTTTAAGTCTAGTTACCACTTCATCAGCTCCTTCGCTGTCACTACATACAGCATCTACACCAATACCATCAAGGTCGTTATCCTCATCAGCTACATCATCGTTAGCATCATCCATATCATCAATGTATCACATGTATATAAACGTAACATCAGCAATCATGTCGCTTATCAAACTATGTACATTTGTTTACGTTAACTTAGTTTATGGTATAGAACCGTTTATTGCAAGAGAGGAAGTACATGCACGTAAAACAAACCAAATATCTTCAACAGTATATACATATGTTTACTGTCCAGCGAATGAATAACTTACCTGTACATAAATGTATATTATGTATGTATGTGTATATCGTAGATTGGTCGACGGGCGAACAAACTAATTGTATATGAGTATTCTTAAAGCAGTGTTGTGATATATTATCATTGATTCAGTGTAGAACAACTGTAGTTTGAAACGAGTATTCTTAAAGCATTCTGTGATATATTATATTATTGATTCAGTGCACAGTTCGTTGCAGTCTTCTTATTCAATAACAACCGTACGTCTGGCAAAGCAATTATATCGAGGTTAATATCCAGGTATATAACACATATGAACACGCCATGGACAGTGTAAACACAATTCTACGCATCGCATTTCGTTGTTTGTGTGTTTAACTACAATATATACACGCCCACTCATTAAATGTGTTAATTATTTGTTTCCATTTTATTGAACATAATAGTATGCTCCTAACCTGTTAACAAAGTTGTTGAACATTGGATAGTTTAATTAAATGCTTAAAATACAGAATATGTGTATTGTTGTATTATGCTTTTGCTTATGGGCAAAGGGAAATAACCCGCCCTTTATCCATATTGGTTTAACCATTTAAGTAGCAGTGTGTATTACCCTGCCGTCAAAGGATTTAACTTGATATGGGAAAAAAGCGTGAAGTTCTTGTATGACTCGGCGTATATCTAAAAGCGTGGAGTTTTTGTATGACTCGGCGTATATCTAAAAGCGTGAAGTTCTTGTATGACTCGGCGTATATCTAAAAACGTGGAGTTCTTGTATGACTCGGCGTATATCTAAAAGCGTGAAGTTCTTGTATGACTCGGCGTATATCTAAACACGTGGAGTTCTTGTATGACTCGGCGTATATCTAAAAGCGTGGAGTTCTTGTATGACTCGGCGTATATCTAAAAGCGTGGAGTTCTTGTATGACTCGGCATATATCTAAAAGCGTGAAGTTCTTGTATGACTCGGCGTATATCTAAAAGCGTGAAGTTCTTGTATGACTCGGCGTATATCTGAAAGCGTGAAGTTCTTGTATGACTCGGTGTATATCTAAAAGCGTGAAGTTCTTGTATGACTCGGCGTATATCTGAAAGCGTGAAGTTCTTGAATGACTCGGCGTATATCTAAAAACATGGAGTTCTTGTATGACTCGGCGTATATCTAAAAACGTGGAGTTCTTGTATGACTCGGCGTATATCTAAAAGCGTGAATTTCTTGTATGACTCGGCGTATATCTAAAAACATGGAGTTCTTGTATGACTCGGCGTATATCTAAAAGCGTGAAGTTCTTGTATGACTCGGCGTATATCTTCAAGTGGTTGCAGATTAGACACAAGTCATGCATATTTACCACATTGTCCGTGTCGTGGCATCTCCTCTTCCATCATTAGTTAACACATACGTAGTGCTAACTTGTTTATCTGATTTCCGAGTAAACAGGTTTAGGCTTGATTAAACAAAGTTAATACAGACCAACACGTCATACATGACACAACTCTATAAGAAGCGGAGGTTAACCAATATTACTTAGAATAGAATCGTCGTTGTTGTAGTCTCCCTTAAGCTACATGGTGGTGGACAATAACAGTTTAAACGGTATAAATTGTAACAACGCTATTTAATATTCAATCACATGACATCTTCATAGAACGGACATAGTCAGCTACATTAATAACAATATAAGATTGAGTTTCGGAATAGACGTTCACTGAAACCTTAGACGATGAAGAACACTGTCAACTGCAGATGTACAAGCAGACAGAGTATTTCCTCACTTGCTCAGGGTATCTTAGTTATGCACATCCTTTCAAATTAATCGCTTCCCTCTGAGTTATCGAATGTCGGAATATTAAAACAAAAACATACGTTAGTTATTTCTCTTCACAGTCAGACGGACCTCATTAGCAAATGTCGGCGAAACCTCTAAACTGAGAGACGGGAAAATCACAACACGATACGTGGAAGCAAGAACTTAATGACAGGTTTTACAAGCAGACACATGCTGAGCTGTCAGAATTGTCTGGAAAATCGAAGAAAAGCCGTGTATTTTAAACATGACCGAATATGTGCAGTTCAGTGATATATTTGGAACGTTTGTTATATTTGCTAGCATCATTAAAAACTTTACATCTTCTGTATCTTCATTGATATAATATAGCAAGCACTGGTTCATGCGGATAACCTCTCCTACTAAAACATCGTTTCTACAAATAACAAGTTCAACGTTTTGAATGTGTGTTTGATGGTAGACCTGTATCTGACCCAGACATGTTGGGGACATTTGCTTCGAAAAGAACCATGTTTGGATCAAGTATAAGATGAAAAAAGAAACTGGCGAGAATCATTTTCATTGTAAAATGCTAATTGCCAGTTGACAGTCTGAGAATATCATATAACACGATTTCTTTAGATGGACACGATCTAACAAATTTAAAAATTCGAAAAAGGGAATAATGGTATATTTGTGAATGATGTGAGTACATAGGAAGAAATAGTAAACCAACACATCGTTCCAAGTTCGATCCTGTATCCATTTTACGTAACAAAATATTATACAATCTACCATTGCGAGTTGTCGGTCGTTGGCAGAGATATAGAGAATGCAAAGAACTACAACTCTGTAATGAAGATTGCATGTTCTTTACGAGGAAACAGGAAATGACGTCAACGTTCAAAGCAATTTCCGGCCCATCAGGTAGCATTACATTTACTGTATATCCATTACAATAAATTACCATTGAATTAAATTAATAATATCATTTACGCATACTTTTTAAAGACGTGTAACCTGCAGTTATACACGTGTTGTGATTTCTGCAAGAACTCATCTTATCTTATGTTCGTATTTATGCCGTGTCTTGAACACTAAATGGATTCTCGCCACTTGTTTCGTTTACATGATGATTTGAGTGGTAGCCAGACACTTCAACCCATAGACACTTCAACCCATAGACACTTCAACCCATAGACACTTCAACCCATAGACACTTCAACC
>ENA-OREC01000829-OREC01000829.1-marine-metagenome-genome-assembly--contig:-NODE-829-length-13861-cov-13.868688_pt1 | contig 13861 bp, 6 predicted proteins | sample MGYA00248626_ERZ508543 | MGnify/ENA primary metagenome ERZ508543 (study PRJEB26211, sample SAMN05518279) | marine metagenome | isolation source: Puget Sound, Washington, USA | host: Bankia setacea... | reverse complement strand
CTTTATTCAAACGTAAACCTGTATACATAAAATGCCGCTTTATTCAAACGTAAACTTGTATACATAAAATGCCGCTTTATTCAAACGTAAACTTATATACATATAAAATGCCGCTTTATTCAAACGTAAACTTGTATACATATAAAATGCCGCTTTATTCAACCATATTCATTCCACTTACAGCAAACGTAAACTTGTACTAAACCACTATTTGTCCAAACCTGCATTCATTTGTTTAGATTTATGTATAGACATTTATCCAGATCAGCCTTTCTATAGACAATTTGAAATCCTATTAGCCGTTCCGTTGGCCTGTCGACAATTAACGATCGGATATAGTAATTGATTTTGTCCCGTGGAAAGATTGGTGGCTATAAAAATGAAAGACAACAGTTCTGGACTAAATGGATCTCATTGCGATAACGGGCAGGTTCTCTGATACCAATGGGCCGTTTTTGCTCTGTATCGAAACAACGTAAGTGATGTGGTATCCGCAATAACAAATTGTGAATACATCGGCATTTTAAATATGCACTGCGGCTGTGGGTGTCTTCTCCATAACTAGGATATTGTGTACATTGACTGTATTTATACGACGATACGTCACACTGTCTGCATAAAAACCGGCCTCTATTTATGTAAACGGGCTGTTTTAAAAGTACTTTGTTATCAAAACATATACGCAGAAAACCATGGTAGAAACGTGCACGTGCAAAAAATCATAGGCGACAAACATAGCGAATAAAGGCCATACTAATGTCGAACGTTAGTTTAAGGTAACCAAAGGAAATCATAGAAACTTAAAGAAAGTACTCTTAATGCTTAATACATGTGTTGTCACCGAATTTGTTGATTCGGCTTTTTTCTGTCAAAAGAGTTGCCAGTTATTGTCGTATAAGTCAGATACCTGTACTAGTTTTTTGCTTCACCTCGGCGTGGCTTCTAACGGTTGTAAGAGGACACGTTGGAAGAAAAACTCGTATGGTATCTATTACATGTACACACAACAACAGCGTACCTCGTCGTTAATGATGTACAACGTAAATACGACTTTGGACTGCAACAATGTCAACTCAAACAGCATATTAGTAATGGGTAGATAAATATTCAGCAATAATTCGTACAACAGTGCATATTGATATGTCCATAATTACGTTCTATACTTCATGTATTGACCTTATTTGTAAGTTAGAAGCAGAGTGCACTATTAGCATAACGCAAATATCCATCGAGTGCTGAGCGGGCATGTATTGAATTTTACGATCGGCAGTCCCATTTGACTTTAGACGTAATCTGTGGCATGATGGGCAAGTGGTTTAGCCAAGAATGATATAGTTGTTTAGTTGTGTGGATGGATTATATTTCGATTTTTTTTTGTTGAAAACAATGACATTGTCAATTGGTCCGTTCTTTTCCAATGTCATCATCCATTTTGCAGAGATAAAAAGTCATTATTTGCATGAGCTGGCGTCATTCTATTTTCCCGGGACATAATCATGTAAATTTTATTGATTCCAAGCCTGCACTTTAGTCTAGCACTATCGTCTCTTGTAGCAACTTATCGGCCCCGTGTGTATGTTGTTTCTCCAGGAACAACACGAGTGCATTAGTTTAGGAAGACACACGAACAACACTGAACAGACATGCCGCGTACTAAACAGTTGCACGAACAACAAGTGCATTATAGGGGAAGTTATATGGAACGCTGACATACATAGACATGTTCACTCGCATTTCTGTTGACATTTCCGTATGTGTTGCAATGCATATTTACCATCAATTACGGAACCATTAACTATTAACTAACCCGACATGATGCTCCAATGTCGTCATTATCACGTTTACCACATCAACCATATCCATAGCGTCCTGTTTTACCTTTACAAGCTGAGGTCTCGTCATTCTCAAATGTTACTACAGCTATTCAGTACATATGACATTGTAATATATGTACATGTATTAGATGTCGCTTTGTTAAAACGTAAACATGTAACCATATTAGATGCCCGTTTAATAAATGTAACCATATAAGATGCCCATTTAATAAATGTAACCATATAAGATGCCCATTTAATAACTGTTACCAAATTAGATGCCCATTTAATAAGTGTAACCATATTAGATGTCCCTTTAATAAGTGTAACCATATTAGATGTCCATTTAATAAGTGTAACCATATTAGATGTCCATTTAATAAGTGTAACCTAATTAGATGTCCATTTGATAAGTATTTCCATATTAGATGTCCCATAAATAAGTGAATCCATATTGGATGTCCCATAAATAAGTGAATCCATATCAGATGTCCCATAAATAAGTGAATCATATTAGATGTCCCGTATTCAAACGTACAATGGTACTAAACAATCGATTGTTCAAACCACCATGAATTTGTTGAGATGTATGCGCCAGTGTTTTCCAAGATCAGTATTTCTGTAGACAATTTGATATCCTATAAGTCGTCTCATAGACATGCAGACAATTCACAATCGATGGTATTAGTGATTAAGTTTGTCCTGTGAAAAGAGTGATGGCTATAAAAATGAAAGACAATTGTCCTGGGCTAAATGTATCTCATTTAGATTAAGGGCAATATTTCTGATACCAATGATCCGTTTTTATTCTGGGTCCAAACAATGTAAGTGATACGGTATCCGCAATAACAAATTTAAAAAAGTATATATGTATAAGGATGTGGATGCGTCATCTCTGTAAACTAGGGTTATCTGAACATCTCTGTAAACTAGGGTTATCTGTACATCGAATGAATTGCACACAGCCACATTGTACCTAGTCTAATATGTTGTCAAAATACGACATTAGGCTGCAGAAATGTCAAATCAACACATGCATCGGACTATATCAGACAACAGTGTGTATTTTATTGATCTTACATTTTCTTGAATCACGAAATATCATAAAATCATGAGTTAGAATCCGAATGCAGTATCGTCATCGCACAAATACTTATTGGGTGCAGAGAGGACATGTGTTTAAGTATAAGAGGTTTAGTCTCATTTGATGTGCAGACGTAGTTGTTGGTAGGATTGGATCAACATTTTACTTTTAAGTTGTGCCTCTTTGTGCATGAATGTCAAAGCATACCCATTCCTTTAACTGTTTACAAATCATTATTTGGGATATTGAGCGGGCCATATAGATAAGGCATTCATTCTGTTGACGCAATGTGTACGTAAGTACATTATAGGTGTGTGTGCTTGACGGAAGTGTAATCTCGTACCCTACACATGATATTGTTTTAAGTGTTAACGACGACTCTGAAATGCTTAATCTATTACGTTGTGCTTTTCTTTAAGACAATCAATGTTATGACAAAGCTGAACGCAAGAATAAGGTTTCATGTCATTTATTTATCATGGTTTGAATCAACAATATCATAAATGCATGCATACAGTTCACAGGCACGATATGATTATCATCCGGAATTGTGTTCACATGAAGACAACAAAACGTGCAATGTTCAACAATAGATCACCATGGAAACGTGTACTTAAGGAAAGACAACTGACTCAACAATACAGAAATACTTGTAACAATAAAAATGTTCACATATACATACAAAATAAATAGAAACTTGAAATAGTGTAGACTAGTGTTTTTTTAATGAGAAAATCACAGAAAAAATGTTTCCCGCATTTCTCTGTGCAATACGATGACGACAAATCACATTGTAAAACTTGGTGCATTTAAGTTATGTCACGAATATTTTTATCTGTATATCTTCACCTCTCAGTGTCAGCTCTAAATATATGCATAAGCGCTCGCTGTCTTCATAAAGGTATGACAAGGTTGAGGGTATCATAATTATAATTCAGTTCTATCCAAGTATCCCCAAGATATCTACATTTACAGACGTTTGAGAATAAGCGTGTCCGCATGTATGTATATTTATGTTGAAGAAGGTACTGTACATGGACGACTGAAAGGAGAACTGTCTATAAAATACATAGGGATTTAAACTAGTTTTTCGTTTAACATTCGACCATTAAGATGATAAGCGATGACTTGGATACACTGGAAACTCAATCCGGCAATGTTAAGTCATATATGTAACAGCAAACCTAACCGCATGTTCTTCCTGTCAAAAACATATCCATACGCAGGTCAAGACAAAGTAGTGCTAATTTGCTTCCTATTTGAATACATAGCATGTGAATAGCTCGTTCACTTCATTTGTATCATTCTTCCAATCTAAAGAGCTGTCTACCGTCGCCTTAAACTAAAATATGTTGAAAGAGTCACTCAGACCTATACAACACTAAATTAAGTATATGTTAAGGACTGGGCGATGTACATGGTAATTTAACCTCTTTTCAAAGACCACTTGTCAATACGAGCCACTGATTTGTTTTGTCTAGTATTAGTGAACCGGTTGGTCATTAAGTTAAACAATAAGTACGTGTATTTTATTTCAGGATATTTCGAGGAGGTGTTTGTAAACGTTCAAATTGATCTCAATAACGTCCGAATGCGTGCACAGTTTGGTTAATGATACTTACTACAAATGTAAAGTTGTCTAATTTCTAATAGGTTTAGTTATTTATGATTCTAACAAGCACAATCGAACTTTGGTCCCCTGTTATAATGACTCTTAATCAAGTGCAGACATGCCTAAAAAGTGATTCCGCATAGATTCCCTGAACACTTAACATTCCTCGTACAGTACATGCAACTTCGCAGTACAACTCGACAAACAATGATAATTCGAACATGTTTTATATACATCTTGAAATTCACAAGCTTTAAATGTCAAAACTTTCACAGTAAAATACACAAATGGAACTTTTGATTTTATATGCTGAGCTGGAGAAATATAGAAATAAAAAAACATATCTTTATTGGGGATTGAAAAATGGCAAATGTTTTAAAAAAAGAAACAACAATTAGTTGTATAGTCAAGTATGATAAAAATTCAGTATCAATAATGTATGATGTCAGTTAAAGTACTCACTTGACCATTCTAGTGTCAGGTCAACATAACAACGCACTTGACCACTCGGACTTGTTTCAGTTCTTAAGTACATCAACGTCAAAGGCTGTTTAAGTGTACATTAATTTTCATCATTAACGCGGAAATAGAATTAGAAAGCATTGATCCGTATTTGAGTAGGATAAGTATAATCAGGAGTTGTGAAGAGTCAACTAATTACGAGGGGATTAATACTCTTAAATCCTATCTGTCGAGTATAAGAAAGCCGGATCACACACTTTAACCAACAGTCACATTTAAAGAAACCAAACGGAAACAGTTTATATTGAAATTATGAAACTTAAGTCAGCCGCTGAGATCTGAATCTTAACTACAATTCGATACTTGCATTGAAACTTGAGATTAAGGCCAGACTACCTTTTCCATATGTGACTATATCTACCAACACATAGCTTCCTTACGATAACCATTCGAGGTCTCCAAACACCATACTTAAACCGAAGAAGTTATGCCATGAATTTTCAGTTTATGTGTGTATATTTCTTTCACTTTCAACGATTGGTATTATATTTAGAAGACCTTTATATTAAACCTACCCATGTTCCTCTTTGTATCATGAAGCCATACGTCAGCAAATGCGTCCTGTATCATGACATCTGTTTGTATCAGTATGTCCCTTATAGTAACTAGAGCTGTGTAAACTTATACTTGTCAATCACATACCAAATACATGTCCTTATTTTGCTCTAAAATGCTATGGCTGTTTAATAATGATACTCTATGAATTTATTTAACAAAACTGTTTTTGATAAGATACTTTGCCATACATCTAAATATCGTAATCATCGAATGATCGTAAAGAGTAGTTGGTTTTTAATGTACAAGAATAATTAAAGTTACGCGGTTGATAACAGAACATAACGTACCTCTGTTACTATGCAGCCTGAACTCATAGGTTAATGGGTAAGTGGGACTTTCAATGTAAACGTATCCGTCGTGTTCCAATTTCTAATCAGGTTAATAATGTCATGGGGCTGAAACATGATGGCTGACAAAAATATTCTACTATTGTCATTCACAACTGTATTTACCATACATGAATCGTATTGTGTGTTTTTCCCCTTAACATGTGTTTATATATACTTGTACTCAATTTTGCAATGGACATAGTATACTTATTCACGTTTTGTATTGTGTGTATAATGTATTTGTGTATTGTGTGTATAATGTATTTGTGTATTGTGTGTATAATGTATTTGTGTATTTTGTGTATAATGTATTTGTGTATTTTGTGTATAATGTATTTGTGAATTTTGTGACGTTGGCCTTGTATTACCATACAATAAAACTTGCAAACTCATATCTGGGGTGGGGTGGGTGAAAAACTAATGTGGAGCTAACGTTCAGTTCCATATACAGGCCGGGTTTCCAATGTTCCAAAAGTGCCTGTTTCTTTTGTTTCAGTTACATAATACTTGGAATCTACTTAGCAAACTACCTAAGAGACTAAACAAAGCCAACATAATGCGACACCAGTATAACCGTATAACCAAAAGTGGCGTTGTACTTGTTCATGAATATATCTGATTAACGAATTCCCTGATTTCAGAAATAAGATTGGCACAACTTGTAAATGAACATACACTATAAGCAGAGGTTGATATATGATAGTCAGCAAAACTTGATGCTTATAAAATCTAATCAGCAAAACCCAACTCTCGGAAGCTATAGAGGAACTCGTTTATTTTGATTTAAAGCCGTGAAATATACGATTGTGTACAAGGTAACCTCTGTTTTTTTGTGTTTTTTATACATAATTATATCTATCGCGAGACAACACGTAGTGTACGGTGATGCGATTCGCTGAGTATCTACTCATATCACTATGCAACGCGATGTATCAAGTGGAGTTCGAAGCCACGTAGCTAATAATTGAAAATCCCGTTATGAAGAAGCCGATGAAGTTGTATCCGTACATAAATGTACATATGTCACCCATGATATGAAAATGCATACATGTAACATTATTATGCATTTAAATAAAGTTATTGTTTTGGGACATCCATCTGTATTATTGTATGAGAACATTGACCAGATACTCCCGAATAAATTACACGGATCAATGCATTACAAAATAGGTGTTACATGTGTATACAATGGACACGTGTTCTATACTCTTTTTGTAATAACACGACAGTCTAATCCACGTATTTCACAATTCAACAGTCCGTGTAATGAATACCCGGCTTAAATGAAAAACACACAAACATAATCAGTTATATGGCACTTATAAGATTGTGGATATTAATGAAACAAATATTAACGTATGTTGGGAACTTACAAGTAGAGTGCATAAGTACGAGTTCTTCTTGACACAGGACACAGAAATAAATACACATACACATACACATGCCAACAAACAACGGAATATGAAGTATATCTACGAGAACTAAAACACAATCACAGTACCGCAACATACTGGCTTCGTGAAGATAACTGAGGTATTCTAAGCACATGCTGCATGATTCGTTCTGAGTTAACACACAAACAATGGAATGTTAGAGAGATATCATTGAATGAATTCGAAACTTTCAAACATCACATTTAGAATCTAGTAAAACTATATTTATATCTAGCGAGGAGTTTTGATTTTCAGATTTCAACTGTAGATATTGCTAGTTACGTCTATTTAACGTAACATCGTACTCTATACTAGATCTAAATAGAGTAACTATTTCATGCCAATGACTAGGAGTTCATGTATTTCAAACTACGACCTTGATATGTAATTGACAACGTGTTCAAACAGTGTTACTAACTGGTATGACATCGTGTATCGTACATCGTACTAAAATCGAACAGTGACAAATAAGTTATTGATATCTAACTCACTACGAAGTGGTTTCTAGTTCTCTTTCAGGATAATGGTAAATGACAATTCTAGACATGTCTGATGAATAAGTCTAACTCTTCCAATACGTCTTTTCTTAACCTTAAAATACTATATCACACAATCGAACAGCTCTTCTCTTATATCTATTCTAGACGAATTTAAGCTCCTGTTATATACACTGGAAAATCACGTCCCTGCTTTCACTCACTGACATTTTAAACAATCCACATATTAGGCGGCACGCGCGGAAGCATTTTTAGGTACCGGACATGCGCACTCCTGCCAAAAGTCCGTCCGTTTGAGAATCTGTACATCACCACACAAATTATAAAACGTATACTCGGGTGCACATATTGTAAAACCGGATTCAAACTTTGGATGGATGCCTTTGGCTTTAAATAATGCATTGTTATGATTTGCATGTTTACTTTTGAAACCTTCGTAATTTCCACCGGCTTTCGAGGTCTGATGTACCGATGTCACAGTGTCCGTCACTTCTATGACATCAATCTTCATATTACATATCACGTGACCTACAATCCAATTATCATAAGCCAATCGACCGACGACAACGTCTACGATTTTTGGCCAAGGGAATGCTGTATTGGTAATAAAAAAATCTTCTGCATTAGCACCAAAGAGTTCACCTCGATTTTTGGCGATACGTTCTATTTCTGCATACGTTTCAGTTTCATTTGAGGTCACGTCTTTCACATTAATCCTTCGACCTACAATAAACACTGGCTTCTTCATGTCTTTTGTTTTGATTATCGCTTCTAACGTAGAGATCAGCTTATCTGTGAACAATATATCCGAATTGACATATCCGAGTAAAGTGCTAACTATATGGTCCTTTTTCACTGCTTCAAACATCCACCGCAATATGGGGGCTCCTCCGCCTCTATGTTGTAAAACAGGTAAAACTTCGGCACCGTGCTTCTCTGCCATAAGTTTGTCGTCACTAGAATTTGTAAACACAACGATTTCTACATGTGGTTTTAGACTTGCCCAATTTTGTAACGTTCTTTGATGAATTTCTTTCTTTTCAGAGTCATTTGTGGGTGCCCATGTTGTGAAAAGGGTAATGATTGGTTGTCGGAGAGCCCTCTGAAGTTTTCGACTTTCGTTTCGCTGTTTGCATACTGCGATGAGACCTTTTACTGACTCTACCACTGCCTCCATAGTTTTTTCACTGTTGACGGATTTTACGCACGGTTCCGCCATGACGTCAGCTAACGAACGCGCACCGCTTCCCTGAATATACCGCGACAAACCTTCCAGAACGTTGTCCACCGAGCACGCAGGCGCATTTTCCTTCCGATTCCAATTGACTCCGAGGAAAGCCATATTGAGTATTGTTAAAACACACAAGATGCCGATAAAGCGGAATGTTTGAGCGCTGGATAACATCTAAATCACTGGAGTAAGACGCTTGTGTTGCTCGCCTTTTGATGACGTACTCAAGCGCTTGAAACTGCTGCTGAAAATGGACAAGGAAAAGTATTAGCAAAACTTCTTGAATCATACTGATTGCAGTTTGAACTTATCCAGAAAGAAAGTAACGAGTAAAAGCATGTACACACTAAGCACACTTGTCGCTGTATTCCGGCGTGACAAGCGTTAAGTAATTCGTTGAAACCGACACGTTTTGAGAACGAGGACAGTGAGCTCACATCCTCATTTTAACAAATTGCGGATATCCTATGCTAAGTATAATAATAATAAACTTATAGATAATAAAGATATTTATATCATAATAATAGTAATATGAATAACAAGCACATTTAGAGAACATTCATATCCCCCGCCGAAATAACAACTCGAATACAAACAATATAGTATTCATAAGACGTTACTGTCTGTTGTCTGCAACCTGTTTATTTTTGTGTATATGGGGTTTAATGCCACTATTAGCAAGATATTGTGTAAGATCGAAACACTACCCAACATGTTGCTTTACTTGCTTCGGTGCTGTGATATAATGTTTAATTAAGAAATAAAACAACTGTACCGGTGTTTTATTAATATTTAACAAGAGATATAGAACTCATTCTAAAACATAGTGAGTTGATACCTTCGGTTCTGACAGTGTATATTCGTTAAGAACATTTTCACGTGAGGTAAAAGTAATGCAGTCAAATTTTTCGTATAAATAAAACACGGTTCGTTTCCTTCTTTGTGTTAAGTACCGATTGTTGTTTCGTTTACGGCGAGCGTTTGAGCTGTACATGTAAATATATAGTTCTGAGGCTACACAAACATACAACACACATTTAACAACCATCATGAACAACGGGTAACAGAACAAAATTGAACTTGCAAGATTCAGACACGGGAAACAAAACAAACGTAATAAAAATCCAAGTTCTTCACCTCGTAAATCCGTACAACTATCTATCGCTGAATACATTTAGCATACGGGTGTCAAACATAAGTCCAATGGGAAGTATTCACTTTTAATAAATATGCAATACATGTGAAGAAAGAATTGTTATGAAACGGAAACTGCATAGTTACGTTAAGAGGGTGCTTGTGTTTATAGAAGGACACTTCAATTTGACATTCACTAAAAGTGTGGTTTAATGTTATCGCAGTGTATGTATAGAGTTATGTTGAGTTATCCGAGTTTATAAAAAAAGCTTACCGTAGATAAGTAGTTTAACTATATATCGTCGTACTTCCAATCAAAGTTGGTGTATGTATATGTTCACTTAGACTATATATCGTCGTACTTCCAATCAAAGTTGGTGTATGTATATGTTCACTTAGATCCAAGCATGAAACCATACATGCGGCTGTTAATGAAGGAAGCATGAGTACGAAAATTAGCGTAATCATAAACTGGGCGACAACTTAACATTGCATACTTTTAGCAGTCATTAATTCAACATTTAGAAACATCTCAAGTATGGTTGTAAAATGTTGATTGTTATAGTATACAGTCAAACCCGTCTACAAGGGTCAGCCACTGGGAATAACAAAGGTGGCCTCTGTTGGCAGATGGCCTTTGTTCGGAGCGTCAGAAACTACCTATCAGAGTTTCGCGGGACAAATTAAGACTGGCCTTTGTGGACTTGAAACCACTACTCACAGATGTCCTTATGTACATGTTTGAGTGTATGTCAGAAAACTGTTCTCCTGTACCAATATGGTCGGTACTCAGACAAACGTACACATAGGTCAAATGTATTTTCACTCAAACCAAACGTTGATAACGACTCTTTAGATCGTTGATGTATTTTACAAAGGCAGATAATCCATGAACAAGAAATTTATTTTACCTTAATGGATGTCTTTATCAGATACACTGCCCATATCACTGTACAAACACTGTATAAACTAGTACACAAACTCTTGGGTCAGACATTCCGTGATTTGTGAAGACTACTTGACTGTAGGACAACATTCACTCCTAATGATAAGGTTTGGAATAACACGGCGTATCCAGTACCGTAAATCTTCACTTTAGAACTTAACTCTACATACAAGACCAATTTGTTTATAACCTAACGTGGTGTCAATAAACTGGACAAGTTTAATTTAAACGATTCTCTAGTAGGCCAACACAATTTCAAAAGAAAACCAAGCGGTCAATAAATGATGACCATCTTATTAACTTAAACCTGGTTTTAACAATCGAAAAAAACTTGTTTGCAGAGATGCCATCACATGGTGTCAGAATTAAAGGAGTGTAGCTGGACAACAAAACCTTCCTGACAGAACATATATGGAAATGTAGACAATTTGTATAAAGCAGCAGTTGGCATTGTCTGTTGGTTTGGTTTTGACGATAGTTGACGAGGGGGCTTATTTGACATTTAAGTCTTCCATAAGGCCCTCAATTTATTTTAGTTCGATTGTAAAATCACGCTCGAATCCGTTCCTGGAACCAACCAATACTAAGCAATAAGGGTAAAGTTTCTAGCCCAAGGAAACAACAGGGGCCTTTGATTGTCGGTGTCTGTAAGCTTATATAATGTTCTGTATTTCATGTATCTTCAGTTTGACCTAACCGAACATATGAAGCAAGCGAATTTGACATAAACGGAGTCAAATTGGATAGAAATAGAATAGCGAGCTGAAAACTAATTTGACCTAACCGGAATTTTGGCATAAACGATAACGAGAAAGGGTTGTATCCAAAAAAAGGTTGAAAAAAAAATGAAACCTACTTCAAAAGGCTACTAACCCCACCAGATATTATAGTTGGTGGTCGATTTGGGGATTTAATGATACTAAATTTGGTGCAAAAAGTCTCATGTCACAGATGTCAAATATTATCTGAACTTCAAAACACTTGAAGAGAAGTCGTGAGATACCAAATGGCTTAACGAAGTTGCTGTCGAGCTATATTACATTATTAAAGATACTTCAAGCTATTATCGTTGTCCATGCCAACGTGTTCAAAGACGTGGTTATATAAATGAAGGTGCACTTGCTTTTTGACATTTTCTCTGCTGAATGCATGGTTGTAAGTATGTAAGTCAAATACATTACTGTTGTCAAAAAGCTCTTAAATTTGCTAAAATACGACAATTTCACTAAGTAAACTACATTCATAGCTGGAATCTCAATTATTTACGGGATGCGTTATATTTTAAACATGATTGTGACTGTCCTTTCAGCAATTGTAGAGATGTATGTTTATATGTGACTAAACAAATATAGAAAGCATACATTATACTAAAAGACTTATAGGTAATAGTACAATGTCTACAACTTCACAAAACACAAATGGTTTCAATTATGTTCACCGCCACATACGTCTATGTAACGAGTATGTGTTATGTATGCTGGAGTCAGACGGTGATCAGTACTTGAAATAACCAATTGCAGTCATACATTAACATGTACCAAATCATTGTTATAATAAAAAACATCTTTTTTATATCAGGCGGCTCAAACCAGTTGACTGACTCGTACGGTGATCAATATGGAAATATATAATGTAGTAATTAATTTACATGCAGCGAAATGTTGATTTAACGTTGTTTGGACCAGGCGGTTTTAACCAGTTTTGCAAAGACATTAAACAATCACTTTCCTGTTGATACATATTGCTGGTGGTAAACGTACGTAACTACTAAAATGATTGGGATTCATGACACTAGAACTAGAATTGTTTAATGTGTCACTTGCTTCATGATTTAATTAGTTTTTAATTGAAGATATAATTCGATGACATTAAAACGTTGAATTCAATAAAAAAAAGGGGTTGTAGGGCCGGTTTTTAAATTATTCAAGAGACGGCTGTCAGAATTATAGTGCACATAAGGACCATGCTATTCGAACGTGGGAAAAGGTTTTATAACGTCTTGGTGTAACGAACAATGAATAAATTGTACAGAACGACTGTTGGACGTGCTCTCGCATCTAGTCGTTCATACACATGTGAACACTGCAATTTAAATAATTGACCTGTATTGATCAGGGAGATTTCAAATGAAATGCGATCAGTTGTTTGGCTTACGTTAAAGTACAATGAAAATAAAATTAGCATATCTATCTAGAGCTGTCTCTTTCTTTCTATCTCTCTATTTCTATCTCTCTCTATTTCCTCTTCTCTCTCTATCTCTTCTCTCTCTTTCTTTCTTTCCTCTTCTCTCTCTCTCTCCCTCGCTCTCTCTCTCTCTCTCTCTCTCTCTCTCTCTCTCTCTCTCTCTCTTTCTTACACTTTTTTCACTTAATTCTCCAACTCTCTCTCTCTCTCTCTTCTCTCTCTTCTCTTCTATTCTCTTTGTCGGAAAGTCTGTTCAAGTTTGTCGAATACAAGTGTTGCTATTGACACCACAAGTTATAAAGTGAGAAAAACGGGAAATGATAAAAGACAATCCTGAGAACCGTAACAGAGAAACATGTAGAAAACAGGTTTAATAGCCATATTTTAGATTTGTACAAACACATGTTGACTGTTATTTATTTCCAAACTATATTCGTCAAAGTCCATGTTTGACCGGTGACACAAATGCTGTAAACGTGTATTTATAGTATGTTGATAAATGTGTGTGTGTGTGCGT
>ENA-OREC01000828-OREC01000828.1-marine-metagenome-genome-assembly--contig:-NODE-828-length-13872-cov-12.624429_pt1 | contig 13872 bp, 6 predicted proteins | sample MGYA00248626_ERZ508543 | MGnify/ENA primary metagenome ERZ508543 (study PRJEB26211, sample SAMN05518279) | marine metagenome | isolation source: Puget Sound, Washington, USA | host: Bankia setacea... | reverse complement strand
TTTCTACGTTTCACCTCCTTTATGATTCAGCTTTCATTTCTACGTTTCACCTCCTTTTTAAAGTACAAGGTATCTAATTAAGATATTTGGATTTTCCTTTTTATTTTAATTTTTCATTTATGAACAAGAAAAAAATCAACCCCAAGGTACACAATGTCACATATGAAAGTTAAATAAATCCCTCTTCCAATATGTGCACACTTTACACCTAAAATAATGTTTGCAGATACTTGTCAAATGCAAAGAAATGATCACTTCAGAAAGAACTAAACAAATGCAGATTCCCTATCAATTGCAGGTATTTTTAGGGCTTTAGACAGAAAAAAGTTTGAAAAAGCAGTAATAAAAGTTTGTTGAGATCAAAGATAGAAAAAAGGCTAACGTAAGTACTCTAGGTATAATGTAATTGATAGACCATTTTGTTGTCAACTGAATGAGAGCAAAAGAGACTTAAGTGCTATTTAAACTGATGACACAGATAGAATACTTTTGCGTTAAGTGTGATATGTATATAAGTAGCTTTTTCGATGGTTCAGTAGGATTTCACCAATTTATTGCACTGAAGGTCTTGATTAGTTATAGTGTGCCAATATCAATAATATAAGGTATGAAATGCAAACACGATTGAGATTCTAAGCGGCCGTATCTTGTTTTCGTTATCTTTATTTGTGGCCATAAATTCGTGTCCCTTGACAAAGGAGGACAACAGTGTCATTGTAAGATAGGGAGCACCGGAATATCAGAATATCACAAGTTTCAAGTGGACCTCGTCAAGATAAACAGGATCGAATTCAGGTAGTTTAACAGTCCTAATTAAACACGTTTCGGTTTCATGTTCCAGATCTCTCCGTTTGTAAGTGTAAGTTCTATGTAGCCCTTTAATTGCCGATTCTGAAACATGATATTTAGTACAAACTTTGATAATCCTTATCCAAAATCCAAGAATGTAGTAACTATGGTGTCATTTGTGTATCAGTACCTTTTTTATCACACCCCTTGTCATGTAATAACTGGTAATACTACACGTGTTAGGCTACACATGCTCCTTGGGATGTCATCAATGATTATAGTTAACCAGTCCACTAAATATAGGTGCTATTCTTGTAGCAGTGAGTGTAACCTTTTGCAGGATAACACTCCCATTTAGCAAGCTTTAAGCATCAGCCCAAAAAGCTTTTAAGTAATATATTAGTTCATATGGAATACTTGGCCAGAATCATGCATGCAGGGAATAGAAGCATAAGTGATTTAAGTAGGTTCAAGGCACAGGAGACATAGAGTTGTCTTGTGTTAGTTTTTTGTGATATTCAACTTTGGTTCAAGAGAGATTGTCCCCATGGCTTTAATACGATTTGAGTGGCACATTCCATTTACTTGATTGGGGGAGTTAATTAAAAAAGCCACCTTGACTGTTCCCACCTGTCACTCAAAATGTCCTGGCTGTTCTATTTAACTCCCCCAACAGAACAAATGTCTGGTGTTTGAGCTATTTACTTTTTCACCCTATGTACAGCGATCCGGTTGATTTAGATGTAACACTAAATTAAGAATCAGACAGTAGCGTTTTATTTGCCAAATTCGTCAAGACGTAGAATTGATTAGGAGAACCGTTTTTTAGGCACAGTGTTAATGAATGAAGAAGAGAAATTGTCGTGAGTCCATCTTGATCTAAGACTAAAAGTTTCTTCAAACATGAGTCACGGCCAATTTCATTAATCAAAAAGACAGAGCTAGTAGTTTTAGATGACATTTTGCATTGTATGTGACACGAAAGCAAATAGTCTTGTTTCAAAGGGACAAATAAACATGGCTGAATGAAATCATAACTTTGCTATTATACATGGCCAATACATCAATGATCTGACTGTCAGTATTGTTTATTCTTCGGAAATCTTGTGCCCAATTTTTCAGAATCACCCTTTTGTTGTTAAAGATCCCCTCGTCAGACAAAAGCATTTCGGAGCTTTTATCCGTTTATTTACATTGCACTCTATCATTTTTGATGCTACACCACAAAGTGCTTAAGTTCTACCAGAATTTTGTCCAAACGGCTATAATGCATGTGACTGGCAGTTGATTTAAGTATTTGAAGCGCTCTGTTCCGGAATGCGGTGTCGAGTCTATGAGGATAATTCAGAATCCAGGGAGAAATGTATTGACTTGTGTATCATCAGCCCATATTGGAAAAACAATCAAGCAAGTCTGTAAGGTGATCTGTTTCCATTCAGAAAAAGCTAAAGGGTTTACTTGTGTAATGTTGTAACCCAAAATGTAGGAAATCGTCTCTGTAAGTGAGCCTGGACAACACGAGGAGCATTGGGCAGCATCGGAAAACTGGAGGCAGCAGCAGGGGCTAATTGTCACCGTTCAATAAGCAATTGGTGTTGCTGGGAGAGAGAAAATGCATTAGCTTGTCACCAAGGGCCTGGAGAATTACTTAACGGGCCCCTGTGTCTGCTCAGGACGCCTGTTTGTTCCACATTGCGATTCTTATTTGGTAAAGTGATCAGTGGTTTTGTTAAGGCATCACCGTCAACAAGTTTCAAAGACTAGATTTTATATTATTTTGCAAAGAAACACAGTCGAAGTTTAAAATAATGATGCTTAGTTTTTATGAACTGGATGAAATGGGCCCATTTTCATATGATTTTTATCCTTGTACCATAACGTCATCCTTGCTTTATGTTATTTGATGCCACTTTTGTCAAGGCACAGTCTCCAGAGATCAAGGCCTGGTCATGAGACAATTTTATAGACTAAACGTACAAAAGCATGGCACAAGGTTCCCTGTATTATTTGATGTTGTCCAATGATAAGTCTGACAGTGTCACCCTAGAAATGATTTGTGGAGTACAGTAATTCCTGCAGATTTCGTATAACCGTTATTAAAACCTAAAGGCTCATTGAATGGGATTTATTTACATATTTTTCACATTTAGCCGTTATGAGATACTTTTCTTTCGTGGCTTTTTCTCAATCTAAAAATGAGTTGGTTTTAAATCAACCCGGTATGGATGTATTTGGAATAAGGGCCCATAAAGCCTTAGTTACATTACATATTGTAAATGATTCAATATTAAGATGGAAATCGGCCAACTTTGCATAAATAGGTTATGAAAGTGTATGAATATGCTAATTAATAAGCATGGTTTTAGGGGAAATAACAATCTACATGAATATTATTTTTTTGCGGAAAAGTAGTTTTTGTTCATGTATAATTTCACTTAATGAACAAAGTGATAGATGATTTTTTTATTAGTAGAACTTTAAGACAAATTAAACAAAGAAAAAATGATGATGCCTGAATCTCATTTGAATTTCTAAGGCTGTATTATAGATGTGTAGAAATCATGAGTCATGGGAAAAGAATACATGTATTGACCCAAATGTTACAATATTGAACTTTCTATTTATTTCACAAAATGTCGACAATCTTTTCTTGTACCCATATTCCAGCATTATCAGACTTCAGCTAGCCCTCAAGTATATAAAAGCCGATTGTTTTTGCACTGGACAGGTTGTATTTACGGAAGACGACTTCTGAAAATAAACATACCATTTCTATCTATACACAACACTTACAGGTCTGTTGTCGAAATCTCTTCCCACTCATTCGTTTCTCAATCGGTAGGCAGATAGATTTTCATATCTTGTCCAACGGCAATGTCTAGCTATGTCTGATGTCTGGATATGTCTTTAATATCGACACTTGTTATAAACACTTGTATGTTTATACTTTATACGCCTTTGGAAAAATCTCTTTTGATATAACTGTTAAACATGGACAATATTTTAGGGAAGAGGTTGTCTAAGGTGATGATTGGTTCTAAGATTTTTGGGTCCAGCTTTCGATTTTGTACTCTTAATTGAAAGGAATTGTTTTATCACATTTTTTGCTCGCCTAACATTGGCAGTACAGTGAAAATAACTGTTATCAAGGTCAGATATAGAAATGCCTGATTTGGAAAAAAACCTGTTGAATGTATAGTTACCATGGAAACAGATTGACAAAAAAACTTGGACAGTAATTTTCTGTTCTATGATCTGATAAAAGTCTTAGCTTGTATAGAACTGACAGGGCAATACTGCTTACAATGGCAAAACTGATTTCTAGTAATCATTTTCTCACAAGAAGCATCAAAATTAGTTTTCCTTTTGTTTCCATAGAAACTAACATGCTAACTTTAATTTGATATCATTGTTAGATGACTGTTTCAGAGGTTAGAGTTTTTTTTATGTATCCAGGGATTTTCTACTTTCAAAATAAAGCTCTAAGAAAGCAGTGAGGTGTAGCCTTTTAACTTCATGTGTAAACTTTATGTGGTTGCCGCTGACTTCCTCCTTGCAAAGACAAAGTATAATGTTGCAATTTCAATTTCCACTCTGACAGCATGCATATAACATTTCTGAAAGGGATCACAAATGACAGAGCCTATTTTAAAACCACATAAAAACTCAAAGACTAAAACACCTTACAGGAGACACAAATATAGCAAACAAGCTGATCTTTATTTAGTCACGTTTCGAAAATTGAACTTGTGTTTGAAATAACAAATTTTGTTCCAATGCTTGACATAGTGACTGAAATTGTAAGCGTTTGATATATTGTGTTCAGTATTGTTTGCTCCTCTGTGTAAAATGTTGAGCATCCCTGATTGTGAAGTTTAATTTAAGAATTTTCGAAACAAACAACAGTGCCATTTTCTTTTTGTTCCGGTCATGATTTTCTTCTTGATTTTCATTGTCAGCTGTGGTTTTGCTTAATTTTAGCAGTTGAAGGCTAAAGTGTTCTAAGTGATATTGAAACAAGAAGCAGTTGTAACCTTTTTGCATGCACTGCTCTCCATGTAGATTCTTATAGTAGGGCAGCATCTTCTGCTATCAACATTTTTCAACCCTCGACATTTCCAAACCATCAGACACTTCCCTATCATTGTTGCAAGGACCTCTTTGTTTTCTCACTTTAAACTTATGTGTCTCGATCTATAACTTTTCATGATTACGTTGACATTTGGATGCACAACTATTTCAGGTATGTTTTCTTCAGGACAAAAACGATTTTATAGGACACTGCAGTGATGAAGATTTTCGATATTGAATTATTCAGTGTGAAATGAACAGTTATTGAATGGGGAGGTGAATATAAAAAGATTGTCAACCTGATTTCTCATAAAAGTGGTCTGAATGTTGAGGTGATCTTTCAATCTGGGTTTCTAAAGTTTGGTTGCATACTTATTTCTAATTCTATGTTATATATCTGGTTACTGACTCCAACAGATGCAAGATATACATGCGTGTCAAAATAACAATCAAGATAGGGGGTTATAAGATATGGTATCGCAGGTTTTGGGTGATAAACACGTGTGATATGAGCAGCTATAGCAGATGTTGATGAAAAATTGAAAACCCAAAAATAAACAAAAACGTGAGTGCCAAAAACACTTGTCGGCACTTTTCTTGCCAGAGTTTTCACTACCATCATAGATTACAAAAAAATATTGAAGGGGTGGGGGGGGAATTAAAATATTGAAGGATGACTTTGAACACTAACGTCAAGATTGTATATCAAGATGTGATTTTTCAGTGTGTGTAACCTTCATGTAGCTGACTATTTGATGACATTTTGGAAGACGTTTTGGCAAATTATTCTAGATTTATGGCGTAGATATCGTTTTGAGAGGCTTCTGGTCTATATATACTCTCGTATACATATATATGACGGTCGTTCAAGAAAAATAATTTTTAAAATATGGTGGAAAAAGATACATCCCAAACATTCTGTAAATGTCTAGTTAACTTGACTTTGTAAAATGTTAAATTGTTTTAGCAATATATTGGAACAAGTCTTTTGGGAAAGGTTGAAATTGAGGAGATATGAAACACCCCAGAAATCTTGTATATATCTAGTGATTCCGACGTTAATGAGGGATTCCGACGTTAACTAGACGCTGCTGTCATGATTGTGTGTAAGAGGTAGAAACAAAATGTCTACAGGTTGCCCAATTATGATGGAAATAAACTAACTCTGACATTCACCCCACTTATGTTGAGGGCTGCTACGTAATTGGTAATCGTGTAGTTTATTATCATTGAAATATACACGTAGGTAACTTTTGGATGATTTTAAGACAAGACACTCTAGAAACTCCAGGCTAAACAATCTCAAATAGTTGAATGTTTGATTCGACTAACACCAATTAGGCATAATAAACTGTTATATTTTGTTTACATTCTTCCACATACTATCACTACATTTCACAAATCATGTAGGTATTTTATCAACCATAAAGAATATAGAGGTAAAAAAGCTAAAAACAGTAGTTTAAGATAATATCACAAATTATTTTACTAGTTACTTTTAAGTTGTTGTTAGGTGTAAAAAGAAAGAATGCAAGCTAGTTTACAATTGTTATTAACGTGGTTGAATGAATTTTACAGCTAAATTGCTCTTGTGAAGTTTTTTTGGACATGTTTGACTCATCATAATTGGTGGGTAAAAAACTCAAAATTGTCACAAAATTGACTTATAAGTGTGTTAGTGTTTGAGAATGGGCTGTTGCTTAGAGTTACGTTTTTTTATTTTTTGACTTTTTTGTTCTAAAGTTCGAAACCCATTTAAGTTAAAGTTATAAATATTATGAGTTTTGCATTTATTTGTCTCCCAGATATACTCGTATGCATAAGGGAATTGTGCAGGGAAAATGCTGGTCAGAGCCAAAGGTACTTGTATATAGGCTGTTGAAATAGTATTTTTAATATTTGTTTCATTCCATACATTTCAAAGACATTCAATAATTAAAATATACAACTTAAAATTTGTATATCTCGATGACTCAGTTGGAAAAAAAAGAGATGACTAGAAAATGTACAGTAAAGCTTTAAAAGTAATAAATGTTGCTGTCATTTTTTGTGCCAAAACTGTTTGTACCACTAGAATTGGTCACATTGATTTGGCTTTTCTATATTCATTGGCAGAAGTGTTCAGAGGTCTTAGACATGCAAAGAAACTTGTGTGATTAGTTGGCACATGAGGTGAGGCTGTATTTGGAGGCTTTTTTGTTACTTGTACGTGTCTTGTTGGTGCAGTCTGTAGTTTTGGTTCTGTAGGATTGGGTACTTGTTTAGTTTATTGAATATATCTACCATTGGTTACGGCTCCATTCAGGATTGGTCTTACATGATATTCACCAAATTATATTGACTAAATTATATTCTTTCATCTATTATCTTAAGTGAGTTATGAATAAACTTGTCTGTGGTTCCAATCTTACAATAGGGTGCAGTACTTTATGTTATACATATATTTTTGTGTTGTGATAGGGTACTGTACTTTTATTAATATAGATTATGGTATGGTAGGGTACTGTACTTTAACTAATATACATGGTGTTTATCATTGATGGTAGGGTGCAGTACTTTGACTACTTTACATTGTGTTATGGTAGGGTACTGTACTTCAGTTAATATAACAATAAAGTGTTAGTTACAATTATTTTATCCCTGGTTCCTTGATAGTAATGTGATAGTACAGGGGGATTTGTTTAATAAATGATAATAAGATCGTGTTGTTTTTGGCTAAATTCTGTGAAACAAGATATCAAAGAACCATGCACTTTAGTAATTATGCAAATAAGCGTCCTATAGGAGTGGTGGTATAGTTTATTGGTCAACTACATGCTATAATAATAATTGAATAAAACGATAGAACAATTAATGGTTGCCAGCATGATACAAGGATGAAAAACATAACACCTAGTACTTTGTAACAGGTTATGAATAATACATGACTAAGCTATGTCTTTAGTATTTGTGTTTGTGTTTATGCTTTTATTACGATCTATTGCACTTTCCGTGATGCCAGTATCGAATGTCAAACAGGTTTCCATGTGCGTTCCAGCTCCAAGTGCCGATGACAGATAAAAGGTCTTGGCTTCTGTTTCTCAAAGTCTGGTTTTTCGAATAAAAATGTTATTGAATACTTGTGTGGCTTCAGCATTGTTTAGAGTCTTGTCTGGTTTGAGGGAACTAGTTGTATTAGTTGTGGAACTAGTTGTATCACTGTATATCTATGTCTGAGTCTGTTAACAGGGGAGAAGTGTATAAAACTGGGATCAGCTAACATCACCCCAGGGAAATGACTAAGGAACTTTTTTATGGACTGGAAACATGCAAGGGTATATATCTGTCCGCATCTGTTTTTCTCCCAAATAAAGTCAGGCATTGCATCTATATCTATGTTTGTTTCCATAATGTTTGCCAGCTTTAGAAATATTTACTGTTTTTCAATGTTTATGTATGGTAAGATAACATTCATATGCAGACCTGGTCCATAGACACCAGTCACACATCACTCCTGGGAAAAAACAGTTGCTTAAATGATGGTCTAATTTTGTGTCTTTAATTCATTTGAGTTGCATTTTTTCAATATAAATTAAGACATAGACGCTCGCTAGGGTCCCGTGCCACTTAATTGGTTCATAAATGAGTAATGTTTGAACTCTTAATTATTGATCATCAAGACTTCTGAAAGAATTTCCTTGTCAGACTTGTGCAATGATGCCATAAAACAAAGGCAGGCATGTTTAAAAAAGCATATAGTGCACTAAGGCATCACTGCTAGTAATTGACAACATTTAAGGGTTGAAAATCCACTTTTCTGATAATGCACTTTGTTAAATTTTAGGACCCCTCATGTTATAAATATTTATGAACGAAGAAAACACATTCTTTTACATGAGTTAGCTGTCAGAATGGAGAAAGGATATTTTGAGTTTTATGAGTTGTAGTTAATTGAAAGCAGAGAGAAAGCTGTTCTATGTATAGGGCAAGGTTTTTTAAAAGCACTGTCAGAGGCTGGGCAAAGAATCGGTGTAATGAAATATTCATAGCCGACCTCTCTCTCCCTCTCTCGCTCCCTGTGTCCTAATTTTATAGAGCTGCTTGGTCGGTGTCGGCTTTGGTGTTTTTACACTGCATGTTGGTTGCCTTTTTGCCAGCTAGTTTTCAATGCATGTCTTGTCAACTAGCTTTGTCTTCTGTGGAGAATTCAGGATTCCAAACTGCACTTCACCCTTTTGTCTTGTGATATGCTCTTTGACAATCTGAGAATAGATGCAGAAGTATTATGATCAAAGCGTCGTGAGCGTTATATATGGTTGAAGTAAAGGTTTTAGTCTACGTTGCAAATCTTTGTTTGAAATTTGTTGAATGTTGTGTTTCTGCTTAGTACCAGTAAACAGGGACGGACAGGACAGTATTTCTTTCATTCATGTTATCATCTTAGTATTATTCCTATATTTAGCCCTGAAAGTGAAAAATAAGAGAAATGTTAATTCTGTACAGATGGAGTAATTGGATCTAATTAGAAATGTAGGAATAAGATCTTCTGTAGACACTGGACACATTTCATGTACAAAATTCCATACAGAAATGGACTGAAAAACTCTTGTACTGACTGTGCAGATTAATATTACAAAAGAAACTGGACTGGTTTGTATTTAGAGTTAGGAATGGTAAAAATGTTCAAAAGTGTGCTTGACAGTCTGAAACCCAAGCTCACATCAAGGTTCTCCGTTTTGAAGAGTATTTATCTTGTTCTGAAAGAAAACTCGTTCTGAAAAAAATGCGATTTATTCAAATTCTGTTAGCAGTCCATGTCGACATTTGTTTGCATAAAGTTTTTCAGCGATCGTCAAGTTTACACTATCTTGCTATCCTTGATAATCGAGTACGAGAGGTTATGGTTTATAAGGGCTTGAAGGTCCGCGATAGAGACTCGATTTAAAGCTCCCTCGTCCATCTTTCCTTCTGTAAATTTACTCATGAGATTATGATGCTCTCAAACAAGTGTTTCAGTGCCTCGCTATGTCAATGTTTAAAGACCTATACATCATTATTACCCCAGATTTTTCTCATGTAATGTTTTATAGCATGTGTCTGATTAATGTTCATAATTGATAGATAGTTAACTCATACTGAATCTTGAGTGTTTTGTTGATAAATGTACGCAATGTTTTTTTGGCTGTTTTAATTTATCATGTAGTCTTATGGAAAAACAATTGAGCTAAAAAACATGATCGGATAAAAATACTGTCAAAATTGCTTGTTCTGTTGTATTTGGTTTGGACTTTTCGGTATTGTATCATTTAGTCATTTAAAACAATTTTTTAAAACAAGGAGCATACAATTTTCATGGGGTTGTTTCCGATATTGTTAAACTTTCATGATAATTTTGTTCTGTATTGATTTTCCTTTTTCTTCAAAGGCATTAGAAGAGCAATTAGCAACAAAACATGATTGTGTAATTAACTCATTAGAGGCAAAGAGCACTTTGTAAGCAATAATGAATACAACCTTTAAAAATATGCCACACTTGTGTTCAACTTATATGCCCAGAAAGGAGTGAATTTCGCACACATTGTTTTGAGTGCTTTTATGTTCATCCATGTCATTATTTGTCACAATTAAGAATTTGAATTACGCCTTTATTATAGTGTGTCCCTTGTGACTAATGCTTCTAAAGTCGTTGTTATGTTATCAAGTCCAGAAGTGCACCATTTATTGGCATACTTTGAAATTAAATAGCCCTCAAGAAATATGCATGATAAATGATAGAGTAAGATAAACTTGATGGGCAAATGTACATGTAACCTTAAACATTATCTTAAACATTACACAGGCACCTACATGTACTATTAGACAGACATATTTCATTGTTAGTTCCATGTCAACATTTTTCAGAATGGTCATTGTAACTATTAGCAACGGCTTTTTTGATTGGCATGTAAGAAATAGCTTGATGTTTTTGGCGTTAGGTAATCCGTTCATTTAGATAATCTGGATTGGCAAGAGCTACAGACACAAACAAAATTCAGAATGGGAAACAAACTTGGCCATGAGAACTGCTAGGTCCTTGACAAGCATTTTTTGCGACATATTTTCAAGTGGTCGATGTAACTGTTTACTATGGGGTTTTCGATTGGTAATAAATGTCCCCGCGTTGTCACTTGAAGTAAATATATTGTCTTAGAGCGGGGGTTTAGATATCGCACCCTGGTTGTGGCAATTGGGGCACTTTATTGCTGCCTAATCTCTCATTATTGCCTGAAATAAAACATGATGAGGGCTGTGAAGTGATGGGCTATGGATTATTTAGTGTCTCATGTATGCAGGTTGTGCAACAGTAGATTCTACCCTTGACAATTGATCCATGTGTGAAGATCCTGTGTTTTCTCTTGTATGTTTTAAATGGTTTTATCTTTCTTTGATTGAGATAGAAGTTGCTTGAACTTCTTTTGCACATAAAGCTGTAATAATACAACATTTATTGTTGCACAGAAATAGTCTTAAATACTCACAAGTACAATTTATTACATTTTTTGGAAGGTAACCATTTTTTTATTGTTTGAGTTTTGTCGGTTCTGCGTGGTCATTCGTTTTTTTCATCCCTGCCACAAGGGCAATGACCTCCGATTTCGAAGGGTTTTCATACCAGATTTTATCCATTACTTTTTTATCCCATCTTAATTCTTGAGAAAGAGCCAGTATTTCCCTTTTTTTAATGTAGAGTGCTAAACAAGGGAACTACTGGTACCATTTTTATAACGTCTTTGGTGTGACGCAGTCCTTGACTGGGGATTGAACCCGGGACCTCCCGCACTTGAAGCCAGCACTCTACCACTAGGCTATCGAGGAGGCGTTGGAAGGTAACAATGATATCAAAGTATTAAGAATGTTAGTTATATTGTTTTTCTTCTCTAGACCATTGCAACTCAAACGCTGGTCTCTGATTGATTTTTTGCTAGTACATGTAGTGCGATGATGGGAATTTATTTACTTTTCGACTTGCTGTTTTAAGGTTTTGCAGCCATAAAGATACTTTTTAACCTTTTGAGTAATGTTGGCATTTCAGAAACAAATCAGAATAAGAGATATAACTTTTTAATAGTTCTATACATTGGTTTTTCTGAACATTTCTGACCTGTCCAAAATAACTGAATAATGTGTTAAAGATGATGTGAAAGTATGCATATCCCAGAACGAGGACCTTAAGTCGAGATGTTTCTAAGGGTGATGTTGACGAGTGCGGGGAGAGTGTGTATGTGGGTTTTTTTCGGGACAAATTCCTCTGCGTAAATAAACATGGAGTTGATCACTGGAGGAGAAAATCAATCGCAATTTTCTGAAAGACCCTCGTCTCAGACAAATGACTACTAGTTGATGAGATAAATTTTCTTTTATTGTTTTCCCCTTTGGCCTGTAGAAAAGGATGTTGATCTGGGAGAGAGAGCAATCTTCATGTTTTTATCTATCTTGAAGAAACGTAAGTAAGGGGCTCTGACGAAAGGAAATAGGAAATGGAAAAACAAAGATCCTTCCGATTATTCGTGAAATTAGAACTAGCTTGATTTTCGCTTGTTTTGTCAACGTCTGGTATTGTTTCTCGTGACTGTGATCAACAGTGGAATGTTATAGAGTGTTCTTTAATGTTTCTTGCATGGTTTTCAATGTCAGATAAAAGAATATTGCATGGTTCTCAATACAGTGTTTGTTGTGTTGTTAATGACATAGGTTCACGATTCTTGCATGGTTCTTTGCTACTAAGTTTCAAGGTTATTGTGTGGAATTAAATGGTTTTGTGTATGGCTGGAACATATTTGCATGGTTTTCAACATCAGTAAAACTACGTGGTATTCAATGTCCTTGAAGATTCTTGCAATGTTACCATGGCAGTTGATCTGGTAATAGCTGGAAGGCAAAGTGTTATGTTTTATGACAGTACATTCTGTAGCTTCAAACAAAAAGCTTTGGGAGGAAATGTTAGCAATGTATCTGGGGCATTATATTTCATTGTTTGGATCATGTTCAGGCAAAAAAACAAAACTATAAGAGATATGTAATGGGTCTAGGAAATTTAGAAAATGGCCAAAACCGATTCCCTGTGGCATATATCTGCAGATTCTTAGAAACAGTTTGGTAAACAGAGTCTTTTAGATAAGGTAATGTCTAGATATTTTTGCTGACATAGAATATTAAAGGATTCCTGTCTCACTTGAATTCAAAAGGTGCAGGCAAAACTGTTGTATCTATCTGCTTTGTTATGTTTAGTTTAGACCGTTAAGCATGTACTCCTATTTAGAATTGTGTTTCAAGAGATGCTTTGTGTTTGTAGAGAAGCTTTGAGCCTCTAAATGTTTAGTTGTGCAAGCTTACTCAGATATGGTTGTTATGATACTTCTACACCCCTGGATGGATTTTGTTCATACCCACAATAGAGACAGGGTACAGAAGATATATACTAATGTTGTGCTGTTTAATGACCTCTCCAAATAAGGATCATTTACATTTAAGTGGCACTGTGCATTCTTAAGTCGATTTCCGATGATTCCAATGTACTGGGGTCTCACCTTTAGGACTATCTTGCTATGTGTGCTCCCTTTAGGGGTAGTCCGGAGGTTGGTCCTATACCTGTATCAGCAAAATTTGGCTGTGGTTTTTTTTCTTCAAAGATTTAGTGTATGCTGAGCCATGGGCAATACATGTATAAGAACTCTGTACAAAAGTTATATATTAATAGTTCAGTATAGTTGTTATACCATTAAGAAGTAAAATGACATTTAGAAAAAAAATCCAACATTTATTTATATTGTTTTCTTGTTTCTGTATTTTCAGAAGTTGTATTGTTAGACACATCCAGTGTAATCTCAGGCGATTTAAATTGGACAAAGAAAATAGTTCTAGCTGATCCACCAGATCCTCACAATGGAGGGGTAAGTCATCTTAGTGTTTGTGTTGCCATGACAACTGTGTAAACAAGATGTGAATAGTATCACCAATGTAACGTGCAACTGTGTAAACAATACAAACATATTA
>ENA-OREC01000827-OREC01000827.1-marine-metagenome-genome-assembly--contig:-NODE-827-length-13875-cov-13.737353_pt1 | contig 13875 bp, 5 predicted proteins | sample MGYA00248626_ERZ508543 | MGnify/ENA primary metagenome ERZ508543 (study PRJEB26211, sample SAMN05518279) | marine metagenome | isolation source: Puget Sound, Washington, USA | host: Bankia setacea... | reverse complement strand
TAGGCAATCTGGTCTAAATAGGCAATCTGGTCTAAATAGGCAATCTGGTCTAAATAGGCAATCTGGTCTAAATAGGCAATCGTTCAAAGGACTTTTTATCATACAAAATCGGCAAAACAAAAACAACAGAAAATGTCTTGGACTACCACTTGTATTAGAAAACACATGACAATGAAGAATTATTAAATCATGGCTAGAAACTGGAGACATGGCACTTACAAACATATCACTTCAATCTCAGTAAAGTCAACTTACAACAGCCTGTTACAAGCAAGAAACACTGCCACTCAAAAGTCATTAACAAAACTTCGAACACAAGTGAAACAAATGAACGTTGTGCAGTAACATAAGACACTAAGTAGACCATTGTAACTACCTTGTGATTCTATGCTAGTTACAACAGGTTTAAAGTGATCACTAAATGTATAAGTTGGACTGCAAGGGGGGTTACAATTATGATCAGCAGTGTGAGTAGTTCAAATACAAAGCACCATTAAAAGACTGCAAGTTATGATTGGACACTTGAAACATATACGTGACTTAAACACTCTAATTATTCACTGCTGATTACAAAGTGGCTTCAGCAGACGGAATGAGACAATGGCACTTGACTTTTTACAGTTGGCAATGAGACCAAACTTTTTTTTGTTCTAAACTAAAGCCCACAAAACCTATGTTCTACCGAAAACAATAACCCCCGACCCCCACTTCCCCGCCTCCGCCATTAAAAAAGAGAGTTAAACTAATGTCACTATTTATAGACGATTAAAAATCTTTGGCAGACCTCTTTTAGTGTAGCGTCAAAACCAATAGAAGCAGCAATCTCAGTTTTTGTGTACGTAAAATGACAGGGAGCCGCGACTTTTCCAGAGGACCCCTTTTTGAGCCCTGCCGCTGTCAGAAATCATCAGCGATCTTGCGGGGGCCCTTTTCCCATCATCAAAACAACATTTACCAGTCGAACTTCATCAATAAAACACAAGTGGCAAAAACATACATCGGTACTTCTCATTTCTCATAAATTATTTGTCACAGCGGGGCGTAGGGTTTTAGCAATCTAAACAGGGGCTGGCATTTTATAAACAGCTGTCTTTCTTTTCTGTCTAAGACTTCGAGGGGTTTTGGTTTACACATTGGTTGATTTGGTTTTTCTAATGATTTTTACTCAACCAAACTAACTGCCAAACATTTTCAAAGATAAATGTTTCTTGGAAAATAACTTGACTTAAAGGACACATGTTTTATCGACTTCACACTGGTTGAGCATGTTATCTAGACAAAACCTTTACTTTATGTACAAGAAAAGTATTTATAACTCATAGATTAATAAGACAAGAGACAAAGCCTGTACCTGTTGTAACAATTTGTAGGTACAACAAAAAAACTTTAATAACATTGTATTATGCAGTATCATAACACAGAATCAGTTGTACCTAAAAACATGGGGGTTTCTTTCTTATCAAGTATATATTGACAAGCTTCATTTGTATGCAAGATTTGGAACGGTAATGGTTGCAATTGACTACTGTTGACATTCGGGAGTAACAAAGCTTTCTCTTAAAATCTAGTGATACTCCTGGAACTGGTCTTTATTGTGAAGACTAAAGTATAGCTAGGTCTCTTTATAAAGACCAAGGAAATCAATGACTGCATATTTTCCATTTTGAACAGCTGAATATATTTTTTTAATTCTAATTCCTAGTTATTGGCAATATTGTAGTAAAAACTCTTTAACATTATAAATACTTATATAAATGCTTAAATACTTCATTCTTATTTTCAGTAACTGATCAAATTCTTCACATGTTATTTTATTTTCTAAATAAACCTTTTCTTTCCGACAATATTAGCTAACCACTCTTGAACATAATAACAAATTAAACAACTAATGATTCTTAATAATTGATTTCTTTGTACACATGCTCTACTAATTCATCAACATCATTTTCACCGTCAAACATGATTTGTCCACTTCCATAGTTGTTTCAGACCCTGCAGGTGGCGCTATTTTCATCTGATCAGATGTTCGTATCCTAATAACCAATCATATGCATATTATCTGTCCATTCTATGATTTTGTACCCTTCGATTCTTTCTCTCTTGGACCTCTGCTACATTTAAACATAAGAACCACCATCCCACCATTCAAACATAAAAACCATCAACATACCATTCAATCCACTAAAAGCACCGCCCTACTGTCCAGTGCCATAAAAACAGAACATGAACAGTTAATTTGGAGATATTTCTACAATCTATATGAATGCCTACTCCATGTAAAGGTCTGTGATCAAAACATATACCTTGGAAACTCCATCAAATCTCATTCATACCCCCTTCCATTGAAGTCAAATCAACAAAAAAAGCTCAAGGTCAAAAATCAAGTATAAAATATTGAAATACTGCTGCTCAACAATTTATTCAAACTACCTTGTTTCTGGGCTTTACAGTATAATCTCTCGTTGCAGCACTTTGAATGAAATGATGCATTTTGTTGTCATTACAATAAAGGTTCATCAAACTTGTCCAACAAAATGTTATTAATTTTGGCAATTTAGGCTCGCTTAATTAGCATATTTTTGAACTTGTTTGATAAAAGATTATATAAAATGACAACTGATGTAAGATCCAATACGTACCTGTATATTATTTCGATGATTTTGGGTAGATAACTATAAATTGGCTGCTCTTTCTTCATACACTAAATACAAAGAAGCACTTAATTAAAGTAGATGAGCATAACAAAATAACAAGTTAATAACGACTAATCAAGCACAGCCATTGACTTTCACTGTTCTAATATTTAACGTCTGCAACACATGGTGCTCAAGCTATACAATCTACTTTCACTTGTGGCTAAGAGAAGCTCTACTATCCTTTACAGCATGAACTAATAGTTAAGAGGAAGAAGTTATTGATAATACACCTGATTTCGTTAGGCAATGCAATTGATTACCAATAAATTGTACAGCACATATCTTGCATGCTAGAGGCTTTAGTAAGAAAGAGGCCCCATGAAGTAAGCGCTATGTATCATTGCAAGGCACATCGTTACTTCAGCTGGATGGCCATTGGACTCTTAAATATGTTAATAAGACTAGTAAATATTTACTTGTGTGTTCCCAATGAAAGACTATAAACTATCCCTTGCTGTTTTTCGTGAGTGCAGATTGAACAAGCATACTTATTAGGAAACCTGCGTAAAGTTTATTGTCTTGATGAACAATATGCAAACAAACACACACATGTATGCATATTTTTTACAATGCATTAACATTAAGACCACCTCCTATAATGACCAGTTTTTAACAGTGTCAATTATGGTTATGATTTTGAGGAGTAATAACTGTCCTGTACATAACTTATGGATCATAACACTAGAACTGATAACTCAATAACATGAAACGCAACATGAGACAACAGTACTGTAAAACCTCAACATTTAGTATATATACCCATCACACCAACTGTTTATAGCATATTGAGGTGACAGCTTTGTTATTAAAACAATAGTTCATATTTCGAAGGTGTCTTTATCTATAGGAGTTCATATGTCTGATGTTACAAGTTCATATTTCTGAGGTATATCACTCTACTGAAAGCTCTGTCTTGTAACAAACAGATATGTAACAAAAACATTCAAGTTATGACTCAGTATTGATAGGGAAATAATTATTCAGAAATGTAGATGATTAAGTGAAATACACATTTTTTGCACCAAACAAAAATCAATTGACAACCGAAATATGTCCATAAAGAACAGGACAAAGCACAGCCACAGAGTGACAAACATGTTTTGACTGTTATTTTGCCACATTCCTTTTGATATAGGTGTGATTCGAGATGTTTACAGTCACATTTAAAAAAATTGTTTATATTACATACATTGAAATTAAGCTGTGAAGGTCTGGTCTTAGATGCAGACTGGTCTTAATTTGTAGTGGTCTAAATACAGAAACTTTACTGTGCATATGACGGATTTGCAACCTTAATTTCACATTTGTTTATGATATATCTAAGTACATAGAAAAACAAATCATGCCCCTTCCCCCTACCTCCCTCCCTTCTGGTGCATTTAGTACCCCTGCGTTATAAGCATCTATAGACAATCTGAAGATATCTAAAACCCTGATGACAGTTCAAAAATAGAAACAATACCCATATACTGTCAATTCGAGTGGCCATTTAAAAACACTCAAGTTGTATGAAAACATTGGTATTTATATTTAATAACAGAGTGAGCCTGTCTCCTTGTAACTCAACCAATAGGGGCCTGCTGCACATGTGCTCGATAAAAAACTACCCACTTGAAAAAGATGATTAGCACACGAGTGTTTTTCACATTAAAATCAAACATATTGGACGCTTGGTAGTGCTAGAAACAAAGAACTTACACAACATCCCAATCGTATTCAAGTGCCCACAACTATGTATAAATGCACAAAACACAAAAAGGCCCTATCTCTTTAACTATCGACCTGACATTTAGCACGCTTTTGTTATTGACTCCACACTTGATCCACGTCAAAAATATATCGACAAACCTCTGGTATGTTTTAACTGATACTCACACTTAAGATTATAAGATGCTCGGAAAAATCAAGTTTCATAATCAACAACCTTGACAAATGTTAGATATTTCAACAGTTTAGATTAATAAGATGTTAAGGAAATTACACATTATGATTAAGTTAGTCAACAAATATGCTCCAAGTTGTTAAAGAAGATTTTTGAGATTATCAGATTACCAGATTATCTAACCTCAAAACTAATGTAATCATTATACAGTGTATCTATATTTTAAACTATCAATCGACACAGTAACCTCTGAGCTATACTTAAATGTTGTAACCTCTGAGCTATACTTAAATGATGTAACCTCTGAGCTATACTTAAATTATGTAACCTCTGAGCTATACTTAAATGTTGTAACCTCTGAGCTATACTTAAATGCTGTAACCTCTGAGCAAGACTTAAATGCTGTAACCTCTGAGCTATACTTAAATGATGTAACCTCTGAGCTATACTTAAATGATGAGAGTTTTGCTCACTATTTCTTACCTACTCCTTTTCTCTCTTTCAATTTTGAAGGATTCCCATTATTCTCTATCTCGTCAACAAATACACTTTTACAAGTTTTCTAGTGTTCAAAATTGTAATCCACTAATTTAATATGGTCAGGAATACCTCAAAACATGTTAATAATTGGTCTCTTTAATGTTAAACACAACAGTTGAAATTGATTCACTAAATTCCATTCACAAGTGTACTGTTTGATTTAAATCCATTAACAAACATTTCCTTCCACTATTTAGAGACATTGAACCAAGAAGCTTAAAGGTACGTCAAAACAGTGAGAACGAGTTCTAACCACAGTCGATCATCCAAACCAAAGTACATATATAATACCAGTAAATTAAAATGTGTTGAAAACAAAAAACAAAACAAAATTGTTACCGGGACAATCACGTTTTTGCACTTTTAGGGGATCATTGCATCTTGTATTATAAATATAGACCATTAATGAATTGGATCTACTTCTAATATTGAGCTATTTCGGGGTTGGCACTTTTTTTTGCTGGGTTGAACACCAATTTTTTTCCAAAACAGTATATTATTTCTCAACCATTTTAATAGAGGTAGATGAATTATTATTGGTGGTTTGGAGTTTTTTCCACAAGTAATTTCTGTGTAATCAGGTTTCAGGGATTGTTTGATCTTATTTCAGTGTGATATGCTGCTCTGTTTAGTGTATCAATAGAAAGTATATTTAAGATTTTGTTTTCACCACTTTAATCTGATGTGTTACCTATTCTTGAGGACAATGGCACTGTGGTTAGTTTAATTGACAACGGAAAATGTGCACAATTTCAAAACATTCAATTACCACTAATTAGTAATTGTCATCAATTGTCAAAATAACATGAATTTCATAACCCAGTCAATTCTTTAAGGGACTGATACTGGCTTAAAAATTCAAGCAAATCATGTTTTATACAGGCATCTATAGTGATACCATTATAAAAGTTCAGTATCAGTTTGTGAGTACATATATCGTACAATTTCACTCGATTTGTAGCACTAATTGAGTATGAAACCATAATCAGAGTACAAAACTTTTACCCATTCTTACTGTCCTAACAAGTGGTTAACGATGAAGGAAGAGTGCAACTTATCTGTAATGCAATGTTACTTTATTTACCATACCCTATAGTGTTGAGCAGGACTCAGTGTAGACTTTGAGAATTGACGAGTCCTGGTATATATGATAATAACAGCTAGCAATCATAGAATCATGATCACTTATCTCAATAGTCACTTCCAATGACTCAATATCAATAGATGCCAGAAACAACAGTATCAAAATATGAACATATCATCAATTTACCTCTGGTGTGCTTTTCTTGAATTCTCGGCTAAGTTCTACAAGACGTTTTCTGGAAGTGTCGCTCTCATCTTGTCTGTTGGCTACTTCAGTGGCAGTCGTGTCAAGTTCTTTCTGTAATGACAAAAAGGAAATACAGTTAAAAATGCAGAACTTTACATCAAAGAAATCAAAGCTATAAGAATATAGCTTTTCCAATGCTAACAAAGTTTGTTTTCTTTAGGTATTTGGTGCAATTTGTGTTTGCTTTTTTCATGAAAAGTACAAAAAAAGTACAATGCTTTCAGATGCCAGAAGTAATCAGATGAAATTGTATCACAAAGGCTTTTGCAAACAGGATGAAATCAATCTTTGTAATTCAGTGCCTATCGTTTAACAAAAGAGACTTTTTTTGCCCCTCAACAAAAGACTGTGCCCTGGTGATGTGCTCATTAAAATCGAGGCTTACTGAACAGTTCAGCTTCACAGTTGTATACAAATACTCAACCACACTGTGATATAGATAGGCTGATCAAGCTTCTTATTCTTTTTTTTCCTTCATTTAATTTTTTACTCTCGACAATTTCTGCCATTTTTTCCCAATCTAATAGTGATGTTCTTACTTGGTTCTTTATTGATGGCCAAATGAACTTTTAAAAACATTTTACATCGTGTGCACAGAAAATCATCCCATTCACTGCTCACAACGTGGAAGAATGCTAATTTGAATTTTAAGCAGATAACCGGTGGCTTGTAATGAAAGTTTAACGTGTAGCCTGTCTAGGATGCTGGCTCGCTGGGCTTTGTAAATCACACTCTGCATTTAAGTCCTTTTCAAACTACCCAGCGTGAAGTAGGTACATCTAACCATTGGTAATTTTTTCTGTGGTATTATATAACTTTTTACTGATAATTTGATAGGAAATCTGATATTGATTTATGTAGTGAATTATCACGGTTTGCTTGGCTGCTATCTATGATTTCTCCACTTTTGTACCAACGACAGATATTAAACTGCCATACTGTTCTATGTGAGAGCCACTTTAGATGGAGTTAAATCATTGACATTTTTAGCCATATTTATTCAGTTTACGGTAAACGCTAAAATGATGTAAGTGGGTATCGAATGAATACAGGTAAATCATTCTTGCTCACATACATATTTGCAAACTGACTCCTCTAGTACCCCAGCCTCAATCTGGCGATACTAAACTTAAATGTAACATGTCAAGCAAAAAGAAGTACTGTAAACTTAGATATCATAATTGCAATCAAATTTTCAAACACTCTCACTCAATCATTTTCTTCATCTTATACCAACAAAACATTAATTAACCATTTCATCTTAAGGTACAGTGCTCAAACAATGCTGATTAATTAAAATTCTGTAAAAAATTCATGCTTTCAGACAAAATGTTAAAACAAAAACCTGCGATATTTTTTGAGTTTACCGTAATATGGCTAATAAGTGTTACACTGTTGCATACTGGGTTACATTGTGACATGTCTAAACAAGCCGACCTTAGCCATGTTCTAGTGATCTTATAGACATACCCAAACTACTCTAACTGTTTTCTCTTCACACAGACTTATTGTTAACAAACTATTTTGATTTTTTACAATATACAGTAAAACCTAGGAATTCTGGACACCTTTTGACCAACTGTTTTTGTCCGGAAATCTTATCTTGTTTTATTGTTTCACTCAATTTTGATCACATTTTAGATATTTCTGTTTATATTGTCAAGGTCTGCAGATTTGTTTAAGTGCAGAGTTTCATGGTTTCAATATTAATCCTACAGATATATAGAAAGGATTGTATTATCACTACAGTAAAACCTCTATAAACCAGACAGTCAACACAAAATTAGTGCTCACTTAAAGGCGTTTTCTGAATTCAGGATGTTCAATTATACTTATTTTTATTTTTTACATAATACTATTTGTTTTAGACATACTGACCTTTGACAACAAAACTAGCATTCACATTTAAGTACTAAGAATTAGACTTTTTATTTTGTTTGTTACAAAATATCATTTGGATCAGTTTCAAATTCATGCACATTATTTATCCTCTATGGTTTCATTTTTTATTTCATTCAAATCGACTTTATCATCCCATTTTTCCTCCATTTTGTGATTTTTTTGGGGTATAATCAGAAAATTATATTATATAGATTTACCCCCGTCTATATAAAAGATCTATGTAAACTGACACCATCTTTAAAAAACTATTTAGTGGTTATCATCTCAAGTTTTATCTATTCAACAAAAAACTTATTAATATTCTATACGGCTCATGGAATAAATAATTGCCGGTATTTTGTCCAATATCAGTTCATAGTCTATTGTACAACTTCCTGACTTGGATTTCAATTCTCCGCGATGTCATTTAGCCATTGATATAATGTCCTTGACAGCCTGTATGTGTCTATAGTGGTTCAAACGCCTAAATCTTGTGTTATTGTCCCCATATTTTCATCTTTTACCAGGTACAGTGACATCTGCGAGTTAATTGTGCTGTCACAATTATAGACATTTCCATTATCCCAGCAAATAGTTCACATAATTGATAAAACATAATAAGAGCAACTTAAGTTAAATCAAAGCTATGGAAACTCGAAGAATTCCAGTCAAAATGTGTGTAGCCAAAGGTGTTAAAACTGTATTTTTTTTATATTTAAAGATGACAATGAAGCTGTGCCTTTTGTATCTGAATCTGAGAGAAGAGGTGTCGTGTCCAGTTTACAGAGGTTTCCAGTCTCAAAATATCACACATAATAAACACAAACAAAATAAGTGCTTATAATTATGAGAGTAAACAGAGAGTGCAAAATTAGTTATAATAAAAATCTGCTTAGCTTTCAAATTTTCTACTGCAACAGGGCTCAATATTACAACCCTTTTCATTACATAAAGAACTACTTTGCACATGCTACCTTTTCTCATGTCATGCTAAAACTCTATAACCATATTTTGTCATTGATAGGTAAACAAACTTGTTTCATAAACGAAATTCTCCTATCTATTCAAGAATCTATAGTTTTGTATTTTATCGTCAATTTCTTTTTTTGGATCGTATCTCTGCCCGAGTCTCAGCTACCCAGAATTCCCCTCAATGTGCCTCGTATTTCCCATCAATCTGTCGCCATATACAACGATCCATACATCCATACCTACCATAGAATACATTATCTTTTCAAAAGGCCAAATACCAATGACGACCCCGAAATCTGATCGATCTTTTGATATGCATGGCAACGCTTTTAAGCCTTTATTATGAAATTTTGAAATCTATACATCTTGTACAGCCCTATTCAGCAGTGTAAGAGTCGAAATCAATGTATGACAATAGATTGAAGATGCTGAGATAAGACAATCTTCCACTCAGCGATCATTGTATCAGACAGGTATCGGTTTTAAAGGTCTAAAAAATGATCGCCATAGAAATTGGTAATTTAGAAGGAAGTTAGGAGCGACTTTTAAATTACGCAGCGGATAATAGTAATTATACATTTAAAGCTATTATATAGTTAAAAACATGAAATCTATCTCTCGTAGGCGATTACATATTTTAAATGTTAAGTTTAGCAATCAAGTGTTCAAGTATAGCTGTCCCAATACAAAATATCTCAGTATATATATAGTATAGAAGCTGATAAAAACTTTTGTTACACCAAAACAATTTGTCAATCTTTCAGATCAAACCAAGATTTCCAAAATGTTCTAGCTTTGACTTAACACAAACAAATATCTCTTTTACAATGTGTTGTTATCAATCAATATAACCATCATCATCAACATTTCACTTTTCAAAATATTCCATCATACTTTCAGCTAAAATTGTTGCCTATCAATTACCGTAAGTAAAACTCAAATTTCAGATTCACCAGTGCTATCATTTCAATCAGAGATTCTTGTTTCGTTGACAAACCAAACCCTGGACCAAAACTCCAACCCCCATCTACCCTACTGTACCATGAATTTCTACCCTACTGTACCATGAATTCAAGCTAATTATAAACTGGACTATAGAGTCAACACATGGAAAGTCAATGTCTGATCTGTACTAATAATAGTAAACCTAAGGTTAAGGTTAACTTTGGAAATTTAACTTGTCTATAAAACAGTTTTTTCTTAATGTCACTATAAACCATAACTGCTATAAGGCACAAGCTATAAACTAATACATGTACAGTGGAATCTGTTGGGTCTAAACTAAAACCCTAAACCTAATCTCATCTGCAATAGTTTACTCTCACAATTTTATATACCCTTAAAACCCCTAAAATCTTGGAATTCCCTAATTAGTCTGCAGTCTACAAGTGAATGTATTCCAGAGGCACATTGTACAAATAGACAGAGAAGATGTTGCTCTCTTAGACAGTATGTAGGTTCGTTAAGCACCTATCTCTTAAATGTGTTTTGTTTGTTCTGTAATTCAATTCAATTCTTCCCCTTATGCTGGGGAAAAAGTACGATGCCATAAAAGTAGGAAAGATGTACCATTATTGACCATGACCCACAATGCACCACTCTCCAGAATATTCCAATGATTTCTTGACCTTGACCTTAACAAACCTTAATCTTCCATTCCTTTTAATTAATTAGCAGATGACATAAAACAGAACATTTCGGCACACTGCCATAGAATTGGTCACATATTTTGTCTTCTTTGAATTACATTCCATATTCCTATGTTTCACTTTTTTGTCAATTAACCATTTAGATGTCTGAGTAAGTATCAACGTTTAAAGTGTTCCAACCACCCCCAACCCCACAATCTGCCTCCCCCCTATAAAAAACACACACAAAAACACACTATTAATAAGAAATTCCCTGTTTAAGGCATTTGATTTAATGTAAAAGACATAATAATATTCTTCACACCAACTTTCTGGGACTTGAGATATACAAATATTATCTTTAATAAAACTTAGCTATCACTGAGTGTGAATAAGATGACTTAAGACACTGTGGAAGTTGTTTGAGACACAAACTTTCTCTCCATGTTTATTGAAGACATTGGAACAACAGGCATAACTCTGGCACCCCCTGAGCAGGGCCTCACAAACATATGTCTCCCACTTATATAGGGATCATGGAAAGCAAGTTTCATTTAAATGACCTGAAAACTGTGGAAGGAGTCTGAGACACAAACTTTCTCTATATGGGTACTTAAAAAGTTTGGAAAAGGGGCATAACTCAAGAATTTCTGATGGGGGTGGGGGGGGGGGTCCGCAAAATTGCTTGAGACAAAAAACTTTTACCAACAAACCGATCCTGCCTGATAACATCAAACATCTCCCCCTAAATCTGCAGCATTTCTTCAAATTGACAGTAGTTGGCTAATATACCCCTTACTTAAACACCACCTCCAAATGAGTACAAAACTTGAGTTTTAAGACCACCTCAAACATAAGAACAATGTCTCCTTCACAGTGTACCCTAAAACTACACATACATAACTTTAAAAAGTGTTAGTACAATACCATTGACAGTTACATCTACAACTAATTCTATCATGACTCAAGTTGTGGTGCATTCTCACACAGCGCATTCTCACACAGCTCATTCTCACACAGTGCATTCTCACACAGCTCATTCTCACACAGCGCATTCTCACACAGCTCATTCTCACACTGCGCATTCTCACACAGCGTATTCTCACACAGCGCATTCTCACACAGCGCATTCTCACACAGCTCATTCTCACACTGCGCATTCTCACACAGCGTATTCTCACACAGCCCATTCTCACACAGCGCATTCTCACACAGTATGTTGCAGCTTTAGACTATAAGATAACAGAACCTGAATCTTAATTAAACTGATCACAATGTTCAAATGCAAATCTTAGATGATAACTTATATAACAGACAAAACTGAACCAATACAAACCAAATACAAACCTGAGTTCCAACTAAAACTTTCCATTTACCATTTAAGAACTGTCTAAAATATCATTAACTTTTTTTTACAGTTCACACTCATTTTAAGTTGCTTACTTTGAACCACGTCGACCTAATCTTCTTTATCTGCAGGTAAATGTTGTACATGAATGTCAGATTATCCCTCTTTATATTTCTACAATTGCCACAATCGTAAACATCATAACAAGATTGTCAACAAGTTTTACTGTTATCACTAAAGTGTTCAATACAGTGTTAAAATAACTTGACAACTATCCAACTTCATACTGAAAGACTTGTTGAAATATCTGAAACGGTTACCATATACAAACCATCATAAATCAAAATACATTGTTACGAAATTTGAACAAAAAAGGAAGAAAGCAGTGTTATTCATAGACAAGTGTTTACAACATTATCGTAGGGACCCAAATCTGAAGATCGAGAGTTCAGTTCAACTTACTCAATCACGAGTGTACAACAATGTCCACTTTTAAACGTTCCATGATTATTTTCGCTTGGTGACAAAAAATCGAGAATAATAACTTTACAATATACGTACCTAGAGAGCGTATTATAATAACCTATCAAGTATATACTAGTTAATACTCCTTGATATCAAGCACCTGTGATGTATCCCTTAACTAACACATTTTAACCATAACACACTCGCCAAACAACCATATCTATCTCCTTTTAAGCATAATAATCTCTACCCCAGCCACATATATGAACTCATCACCGACACATCTATCTATATCTTAATTTGATGAAAATTCAAAAAAAAAAAGTTCTCCTCTTTCTCTTCAATACACAGTTACACAGAGATACGAAATCATTGCCATACAATATGTCCTTTACCTCATTAAAACGCTCAAATCAATCCCCTGCAACTTATTACTATGGTTATCTACTCTACAAGCACAGCGGGTCCAGCGCTCTCCACCGAATACAAAAATCGATCAAACAGAAAGTTTATCAGTGTTGATCTTTTTTTGAAAAGTTTAAAGCACGGCAGACAACAATGACAGTAAGATCCACACAAAAAATAGGGCTACACTCGGTCCTCCTCGCTGTAAGTTGCATCCAAGCTCTTGAAAGATGAGAACGTCGCTTAACAAGTTTTTCCCAAAATATAAATCTAATATGACAGTACACGATTTTACCAGATAAAATTTGATCAGTGCGAAGTTTTGAACTGAATAAATTCTATACAGACTGGTTGAGAGTGATCGCTGAATATTTACATTGATAGCTTGATCAGGAATCGCGTAGTGTTAAAGGGCAAGCGTGCAGAATCATAACGTACGATTGCCGTGATATATGTAAGTGACATTGATCATGGGTTAGTCTATGTATTCTCATGTCCAGATTTATAATATCTATATACAATATACTCAATTAGCATAGATTATAGAACTCTCTCTCTCTGCTTGCCTCAAACTTTACAATAAACAAGATTGATACATGTTCTCACTCTCATTCTTTGCTGAGGATAATGTAAGAATCAAACTAAACCAATCTGAATAGCACATGTAGATGTATTTAATTCAAGGAAGCTGATGACAAATGTGTGCAGAGACACAAAGGGAGACAATT
>ENA-OREC01000826-OREC01000826.1-marine-metagenome-genome-assembly--contig:-NODE-826-length-13879-cov-11.889219_pt1 | contig 13879 bp, 8 predicted proteins | sample MGYA00248626_ERZ508543 | MGnify/ENA primary metagenome ERZ508543 (study PRJEB26211, sample SAMN05518279) | marine metagenome | isolation source: Puget Sound, Washington, USA | host: Bankia setacea... | reverse complement strand
GTACACTTATGTTCAAGTTCAAATACGTGTAGAAGATACAACAGTTGTCAGAAACAACACAGATAAGCAGTGGAACTTTTTTTTTTTAATATTCACCGTTACAAGAAGATTTACAGTTTCTATTAAATTACAAAACGCTGCTGAGGTATCTTGAATAACGGTTTTCTAATTATAAATCGAAAGTGAAAGTAACAGACATAAACTACAACACATTTCTAAACCAGTTCTACATATTTGAATATTGATAGTGCAAAAACCAAACCTTAATTATAGTGCACCAGCTATTTGAGCACGTGCACGCGATATTCATCAGCAGATACGAACAAGTCATTGGAAATTCCAAAATCTATAACATATATTTACGTCCTATTGCAGCATATAGGTAAATGCACATTGAAACGTATCTTCAGGAATGCGGTAACATAAGCGGCTGATATATAAGTGTACACAGGAAATACTTGCAATAGCAGTTTATTGTAAGCTAACATAACACAAACATGACTCTGTGCTTTAAATAAAGTGGAAGATTGATATGTATTCACGAGTGTGAGAAACAATATCAGAAAATTGCAACACAAAATCTCTGTAAATAATATTCAACATTGAACATCAAATGAACGAACCATGTTGTAAAGTGGATGAGATTTAATACGATCTAGTTAGGTTTTACTAGTTTAGCAACGGTTCATACCCTGAGGTGTTACAAGTTTCCCTCAGCGTATGTACATATCATATGAGGCAAAAATAAAACAATTTACACCATTAATGTATACCAGGCTGTATGGTAAACAAAAGTTATAACGTGGTAAGTTGTACAAATACTGTCATTTTTTCAGTCAGGTGGATTTTTAACACTTTCTAACACTTTAGTGAAAAACGTTTCCAATGCTAATACTAGTTTCTTTTTTCCGCATTCTTCACATTTTTAAAAATATAAACATTAGGATTTCTGAATAATCGTTTGAATATAAAAGTAGTTCTATCGTCGGTAGAAAAACTGACATTTAAATAGATTATGGAACTCGTCACCTATTTCATTAAGATTGCATAAACGGCATTTTCTTTTGAAAAGTTCTTGTCATATACCAACGCCCTGTTTCGACAGGTTGGTAGTTGTTACACATTCTGAAGTTTATAAAAGATTTCAAAAATTTACCTTCTTAAATATGAAGATATTTTTTTAAATTTGTGTTGAACCTTAAACATTCTGTAATTTGCACATTTAGTGGACATGTTAATATCAGATTGCCATTTTTGTATTATTTGTGACTTTAAAATTACATCTAGTCTGGACAGCAACACTGCTTTTAAACCATTTAAAGACTGGTCTTAGCAAATATAGCTAAATCTATATTCAATAATTATAGATTGAACAAAATGTAACCAGTTATATCTATACTTATCATTAACAGCATCATGAAGTGAAATCTGATAAATGATGGAAGATGGAAGTTATTTTGTACTATGTTTATAAAAAGGCATCCTCGGTACACAGGCTATTCTTAACATACATTATGATATACATGTATGTTGTGAATAGCCTGGGTTCCGAGGATGATAAAACAAAGAAGAAGATACATGATTATTTATACAGTTAAATAATTAAATACATGTTTTCGGTCTCAAACATCTCATGTCATGTATGTGTGTGGGACTATATTCCAGTTCTCTAAAGTATCAAATACCACTTGTAGTTGATCCCAATGGCGGTCTTATTAGCGGAACTTCACCAATGATGCTCTAACTTACCTTTAGTATTCACTTCTGTACATGCAGGTGGTGTTTCTGTCTTTGCTACAAGAATAAAAAATATACTTTAATGAGAGTGTAAACCTCTGTACAGTGGATGCTCCATGTTGGTTTACAAAGTGCACAGTTTTAGCAACGTGTTGTATACGTGTACCTTTTTAAAATCGACCACTGAGCATGAGAGCCCGAGTACTTTATATGGGATCAAATGATTGGCCGCTCCTTTCTGGAACACACCTTGACTTGGTATGCATTTTAATAATCCAATGTACATGTATAGAATATCGGTGACGATAGAAGAGACGCTACCACGTGTGGATTCCACAATTCAACATGAAGTACGTGCTTTGACACACATTTGTATTTACTCACATCTAAAAATACGAGCCCTGAATTTCGCCAAGAGTTAAAAAAGTTAAATTTAACACGTGACGAAAGATTGTGAAAAGTTATACAGGAGTGTTCTTGATTACGCAACTGACGGTAACAATGGAACACTGGGTTCAAGATTCTACAGGTAGATAAACACACAAGCGTATCATTCTTTGGTACAATTATATTACATTAACCTGTGTCTACGTATATCTTTAAACAAATGTATGAACCATTGAGAACAAACAATGATACTCAATATACACTAGTTTCCATTGTAACACATGTACCGGGGCATGCATGTATTCTATAAAATCTAATTAAGGATCTCGCAAGACCGGTGAAATAAATTGTACAAACGTCAGATTAAGTAATTACTTACATTGACTGTATTGTGTACATCTATGTCGACAGGCTAGTGGTATGGTTGATTCGAGCTGCTCACACAGGTGTTTAGTACATAGGTAACATCTCCGATTCTGACTGTCACAATAATGTATAGGAAACGTGCATAAGTCAGTGTAACACATGTACTGAAACTCTGGAACATCGTCGCTAGAAGCTACTCCAACACTCAGAAATGTAGAAAATAGTACAACTGACACTGTTAGAGTGATCATGTTTGCTTCTTGCTCGCTTTTTAGGGAATACCATGTTAAATGGATTACTGAAATATTTGGGATCCCATCGTTACTTGTCATGAATATATCGGGGAATTTTGTCACGGGAATTCCAACTTATGTCATCCCATTAGCGTGCCATTTGTGTCGTGGAACATTATAATAATCAGATATGAATCTAGAGTTGTTTGCTTAGGTCTACACCATTTTTCGAACAGTGTATATAGATCTGTACAACGTAGATGTCCCCACGGTTGATTTGATTAATAAGCGCAGATGACTCAGATAACTTTGAAGTAAACATAGTTATGTCCCTTAGTAGCAAATCGGCCATTTATTAAAAGCGGGACTCGAGAAAAAGATTGTGATGGAGTTCGTTCAAACTATTAACCTGAAGAATTGGAGAACTTTCTTTGAAAATTACGACAAGGCATTATTGCAGAGAGCATCCAAGTTGAAAAACGACAAACAGAAGCAACTGACAAGTCTTGATAAATGGTTCGTTCACTCTCCAAGTAGTGTCGTCGTTCTTTTCATCAAATTCGTGTGCCCGTGATATCTAGTCTAGCCTGTTTTTATTTGACAGGGATTCAAAACAAAATATCAACATCCCTGATCGCTCATAATTGTAGCTACCAGGATATCATAAGATCTTCAAAGAAAAGCCTTCGCATTTCAGATTTGTGATATTTTTTCTGTTGGGCAAATGCATTTTACGCATAAAAAATATCATAAATGCAAGGTATTGTATGAAGAACTACATGCATTTTTACTCTCAGTTTTATTTCATTTTCACTTTGTCTATCTTTTACAATAAATTTGTTGAAATTTCCATCTCTTGTTTCTATTTAATGAGCTGTTAATTTTCAGTAAATTGAAGGTGAATTACATTGTGTAACTGTTGTGTCATAGTTAAATTAATCATAGATTTTGCAAATGTGCATACACGCCATATTGCTTATCACAGTTCTTGTCAAAAGGTAAAACTAACAGGATTCAACTTTATTTTGCAAAATTTCACAACATATCAGAAGAAAGAAAAACACAACCAACAATGCACTTTCAGTTATGGGATCATTACTATTTCTGCCAGCTACTGTTTCCATGTACTTTAGCATACCGTTGAGCCCTAGATGATTTTACTTGTTCTTTCTAGGTACCAAACCGAGCTTCCTGACTGCATCACAACCCGATCACCTCAACATATCACACATGATGAACTCTGCAAGTTAATGAAATGGAAGCTCACGGTCAGTTCATGTATGTTTTAATTTCAAATGATGAGTCAGAGTGTGTATTAATTCAGTGCTTAAATGTTTGGATATGTCCTATTGCATAACCATAATTATAAACAATGAGGTTTATCAACTAATAACTTGCACGAAACTCATATATTTCCATACTAAATAGACAACTATTTCCTAGGACAATTTCAGAAAGCAAAATCAAAGTAGGTGCTTTAAAATATCTGTACAACTATTTCACTTTCTAATTTGAGTTAAAAGTTTATAATTCTTAGTTTCCTATATGTATTTTAATAAAATAAATTGTATATGGATACAGGTTGGTGAGCAAAAGTGCAATGCATACATGTTCATCATTTATATTAACTGCCTTTTGTAGAGCAAAAAACCTGTTTAGTATTAGATAGTTATCTACTTTTATATGTAAAACAAAAACGCCACCACATGCAACTCAAAATGAATGGCTGTCCAGAGTATAAACAGAATTTAACTCCAACATTTTTGGTATTTGAAGATGGAAAATGACAAGACTCCTATTACTTTAGTCTCTAAGTGGGATATATTGACCAATAAAAACTAACAATCTTATTGCTGCAACCATACATTTTCTTTTGTCTAAACTGTATCAGGTTTAAACTGTATTTGGTCTTAAATATAAATTCCATGTATTAAGCAAATCCATGAAACAAGCACACTTTGTTTAGTATATAAGGTTCTTTTTACAAGGTGTATATGATATAGATGTAAGTGTATGTAAGTTGTTGGTGTGATGAGATGTTTGTCTTACAGTTGTTATAACAACAGTGCAGTTTGAATTTGATCACCATGAGGTATTAGAGAGTTGAGAAGAAAACTGTGAAATAAACTGGTTGTTATGACAGTTGTACATTTAGTGAAGCCTTTCTATTATTTGATGATGGAAAAGTATTAATCGTCGGCAACTATGGTATAATTTCTTTTTTTTACACTTCATAATATCGTCAACGAACAACAACGCAGCAGTGTATTCGACAAAAAGCAAAAGCAAATCCCTATAGTAATCAAGAGAATTAAAAAATATTTAAACTTCAGTGAGTTAATAATCAAGGTTGTTTTAAATTACATGTTTTTGTTTCTATCAGAGAGGTAAGTTCAGACCACGTCTCACGGAGCTAGTGCAGACAAACAGTGAAGAGGATGTGAAGTCTGCCAGTATAAAGGCATTCCAGGCCCTCCCTGATATTTCAGCTGCCATCTCAGCCCTAACAGTCCTCAAAGCTGTCGGACCTGCCACTGCTTCTGGTAAATACAGTTAAGGAATGTGATATGAAACCATGAGCCTTTTGGTAATACTTCATCATTCTATCTAGTTATAAATGATACACTGTCAACAAAGGAAACAAGAAAAGAAGAATGTTTTTGTTTGCTTTGTTGCCTTTAGATAGTGGGCGTATTACTCGATAGATTGTTAATTTGTATATATCCAATATTAGGTCCTTTGACACATACTATCTGTAACTGATGTGTGTGCTTGGCTGCCCATGCAGGTGTATAATAAGTACTGCTAAGTAAAAGTTTGAGCCTCACAATACTTATAGAGTTTTAGCACATCTCATCATACAGAGGTACTGATAAGCTTAAAAAATGCCTGGATGTCTTGTGTCCAGCTGTTTGGTATCCACAATTGGGTTGTCTACACTCTATCTAATAATCTTAATAATTTCGTAGCAATATCTACATATATGTCCGACAGATTTTGTCAAAGTATGACTATGAGTTGAGTAAATGCGCTTGGCAGTTGTTCACCTTTTTCTGTCAGAGTGGTTGCGTTGGATATTTGATAAATATTTCTTTTCATTTTGTAGCCGTGTTGGCAGCAGGTGCTCCAGACAAGGTGGCATTTATGGCAGATGAAACTATGTCTATGTTACCAGGGTTACAACCAATCAAATATGACTTGTCATTTTTCAAAAAATACATGACGGAAATATCTGCACTGGTGAAGAAGCTGAATAAAGAAGGTATGGCTTGTTCTCCTTAAGTTAGGGTCCTCAATCATTCAAACATGACTTTAGCACAATGTTTAAACAGCTTTAAGATAATCCCATTGTACTTGTCTGAATAGCCATGTTCTAATGAGGAAACAAACAAGTGTGCTGGATCAGATTCAGGGTTTTAGCTTTTATTGAAATGCATGTAGCAAATATTTCTCTGTTTAAAGAATGAAACAAATGACTAACTTTATCTGCACATTTGATCAATTAACCAAGTACAAACCTGGGTTCATCCCACCTAGGAGGAAGTGCTCATGTTACTGTTAAGATTTTACAATCACTTGCTGTCAGGTGGCCAGTGATAAAACCTGAACAAAGAATCACCCAGCACCCCTTTAACTCGACAGTTGATTATACAGTGCACATATTTTATTAAAGCGTATGACTATGATACAACCTTGAAGGAAAAATGAAGCTTAGTGAGTTTTTAAACAAAGGTGCTTTCAAAAAAATGTTTGTCAACCTCTGTACAATTGCTAGAAAAACACAGGAATATCTGTCCTTTGAATATCTTATTATTTACAGAAACATATACATAAAATATATATTGAATCATATCATACATTATAAATGTGAAGAAAATTCCAGACAAACATTAAAATGTGCTGTCCTCAAATTTCACAATATATGTATACATGTTCGCCCCTCATTTATAAAACTTTGTCTGAATGCTTATCTGAAAAGGAAATATACCATATATATGTAGCATAGCTTTAATGTTCCTGATTGTCACTGACACTTAAGTAAGTTAGAACATTTCAATAGCTGGGCCTCCTTGTAGACGTTTGTCGTGAAGACCAGTGAACTGTGACGGTATACAGAGTATACACTACCATTGTTGTTTCAGAGGCAGACAAATGTTGGACACCTCACAAAGTAGAACTCACTCTCTGGTCCTACCACATCATCAACCACATGGACCCAGAGCTGTTTGACAAACTACTCAACACATCCAAAACAAAGATAGACGATAGGTCAGAACCAAAGGCAAAGAAGAGGAAGATTTGAATGTTTGAATCAAATACAGGACCGAGGTAGTAGGATGTTTATCTAACTAATCTAGCCAAGTCTACACCTATATACATCATTGTACCAGTATGTGCTGTCCACGTTGAGATGTACATGTTGCCACACTACCTCATGTTGTAAGTTCTGTTATTCAGGAGCTCATGCTTACACACAGCTGTACATTGTTACTGTATGTAAAGTATTCAACAGTTTGACATGTTTTTTTGCATTTAGTTGAAGCATAAAAAGCACATTGTATTAATTAAAGAGAAACCTATTTAAACAATTACTAGTTAATTCATAATTGCTGTGTATTATGCTTATGTATACCAAAGTACAGTTTGAGTTATACACCATTGTCAAAGTTTTGATTGATCAAATCTAGTGTAGAGGTTTGGATCATGTTCAGGAGTATCTGCATTGCTGTATGAGTGACTAGGTGTGTATGGCAGGGGCATAGAATAATGCAGAAAAGGATTCAACAATTTGAAAAATGTGGAACTGCACTACATGTAAAAGTACACCGGTCACACCTTGTATTTCAAGAGAGCTTTCACATTTTTTTCATTCATGTTAAGACTTAAGGAACATGTACATTTCGCTTACATTTCTTGTGTACATTTGTTAAATATGAATCGTGCAGATTATGAAATAGCTAAGGGGTTGCTAGACAGTGAGACACGAGTTTAGGATACATTATTACAAGCAACAATGAACCTAAGCACAAAAAAAACTTATAAAAGAAATGCAAGGGTGTACAATGACAAACAGATTTGGGAGAGCACTACTTTCTACCCTGCACACATTCAATCTTAGCTTTAAAGGAATTTGGTTTTGACGATATTTAAATATGGGACTTATTTAACATTTAAGTCAATCTTCCATAAGGCCCTCAATTTATGTTAGTTTGATTGTGAAATCATGCTCTAATCCATTCCTGGAACCAACCATTACTAAGCAATGAGGGTTGCTTGCTAAAAGAAACAAATCAATTACAGCTTACGAGTCAGACATGGTATCTAATGCCACGCCGCCTGTCTTAGTTGATTGTGATATTTCATGACACTTGCTGCATTGGTACATTGAACAAACCAGACAATTTTATACTTTCATTTTATATACGACTTAATAGTGGACCAAACTTGCTGATTACCATCATCACACACATAACCATCTTAATGCTTTTTTCTAAAAATGTTTTATACAGAAGTGAAAGTTAGAACCTTGTCTTTTTGATTCGTAACGGGAGAGATATCTATATATTCCACACGACACTAACAACAGCCAACAGTTCCTGGAATCAACATTTTCAGAGAGTCGTACACATATAGGAAAATGTCCGACGCACCATTTTTTTAAGGGGCGGTGTGGCGCAGTGGGTTGCACGTCTGACTCATAATGTGGAGGTCGTTGGCTCGAGTCCCATCAAAGGCCCCGTTGTTTCCTTGAGCAAGAAACTTTACCCTTATTGCTTTGTACTGGTTGGTTCCAGGAACGGATTCGAATGTGATATTACAATCAAACTAAAATAAATTGAGGTCCTTATGTAAGATTGACTTAAATAAACCCCCTATTTAAATATTGTCAAAAACCCACAATGGAAATGTCTTTGTTTGTATCACAAGTGATGTTGGTGCATTGCATGCTGATGGCGTAGTGACCTACAATTTTCTCACATTCTGCAAAGATGCTCAATTGTGACACAAACTGCAATTTTAAACCGCAAGTTTTATGTGAAATTATTTTGGATTGTATACATTCTGAAACAGTGGATTCTTTAAAATATCTGGAAAAATATGTGTAATGTGTTTGATAAATAGTGTATAAAGTAATACAAGCTTAAGATGTTTTGATTGTTGCTGGTTGACAATTCTGTTAAATTGAGAACAAATGGTTTATTTTTATAATTACTTTTTGACCCACATTCTTTTAAACAGTTGCGTATATTATATATATTGTCTAGACCTAAATAAGAGCTATAAATTCACATCGAGATATGTTACTTGTTTGAATAGCTACCAATGTTTGTTGCAGTATATAAGAAGGTACGTTAGGGAGAGTTTGATCTATACACGTTTACATTAGGTAGACGTAATATGAAGATTGATGTCTAGTACAGCGTGTTTATTTCTGAAAACTACTTTTAAAACACTTTGGTAAATACCCTGCTATCAGGAAGCACTTGTTTGTTATCCAAACTGTGCCTAACCTTTATCAATGGTAAACTGTATGTACATATTTATTATTATACTGCTACCAGGAAGCCAACATTGTTTAAAACCTTACATCAGGGAAATTTATGTTATAAAGTAGTATGTCAAACTCTCCCAACTACAATGCTGTTTAAATGATAAAATGTAGGTCTAAAATGTACACGAAGGATTACTGATGAAACTAGTCCCTGGTTTATATATTTCAATTTGATAAAGGAAGACATTGGATCAAATAATGATCGTCTTGTCCAATAAACAGATGAACACAACAATGCTTTCTTTTGGAGCTTTATTCCTGGTGTTAGCTGGACATGTTTCAGTGTAACAAATGTCTATATGTTCTTTATAAACTTAGTTCCATGATTCTACGGTGTCTCCTCCCCACTGTGTAGTAGGTGGAGCTGGGGCACCAGTACCAGCACCAGCAGCTGGAGCACTGGTTGAAGCGGGCACCTGAGATGACCAGTCTTCAGTCTGTGCTGACCAATCGTCTGTGGCTGGAGTGGTCATACTGAACTGTCCAGCCATTGTCTGGGCTGGTGGTGGGTTCATGGCCTCGGTAGCCCAGTCTGTGACCTCTGGCTGCGTGAGTGGTGCTACAGCATCTGGAGCCCATTGGTCAGGGGTTTCCTTGGCAACAGCCTTCTCTGCTACAGCTACCTGTTCTTCCTTCTCAGCCTGAAAAAGTACACAAAAGTAAATAAACTGTTGTAACATAAACTGTGTGTCTTTATCCAGTGAGAATAAGACAAGACTCAAAGCAAAACATCTAAATATGGTTGCCGATCTGTGGTCGGGCAAGTCAATCTTTCGTCATGCTCGTCCGACCGGGCAAGTGATATTTTCAGTCTCAATAGATATTAACTATTCTGACCAAAAGTTAGCCAAAGAAACCTTAACACTCGCCTTCCAATTTCGCACTAATCTGAGTAGTGTTTAGATAAGGGAGATACACAATCCGAAATTGATATGTATAAGAAAGGCAAATCATTTAAATATGGTTGTCGTCAGATTGTATCTGAATTACGTCCCATGTTTTAATCATCTTTGCTAGTAAAAGGAATTCTTCCATTGAAATACTGCACAGATTCACATCATTGAAATCAGCACAAATTTACGCTCTAGTGTTTACAAATATCAACACACACACATATACACAAAAGGCAAATCATCTAAAATATGGTTGTCGTCAGATTGTGTCCGAATTACGTCCCATGTTTTAATCATATTTGCCAAAACAAAGATTGACCACTTAAAATTATCCACAAATCAATTATTTATACAGTTTTTAAAATCATACATGTGCTCATACAGCAAATCATCTAAATATGGTTGTCTTCAGATTGTGTCTGAATTACGTCCCATGTTTTAATCATATTTGCTTGTATAATGAATTCTACCATTGAAGTTCTGCACAAATATACATTCCTGTGTGTTCATGAGTATCAACCAACTTCTGTTCAGTAAAAAAAACTAGCTTTACATTTATATAAAATAGCCAGGCAAATCATACAGTATGTAGTTGTCATCAGAGGTTATCTGAATTACGTCCCATGATATAATCACATTTGCCAGAACAATATTGACAACTAAACATTATCCACAAATAACCCATTTAAATTGTTATTAAATCATTATAAAGTATACAAAAGGCAAATCATCTAAATATGGTTGTCGTCAGATTGTTTCTGAATTACGTCCCATGTTTTAATCATATTTGCTAGATATAAACAAACTGTTAAAACTTCTTTACAAATATATATACATTCCGGTGTGTTCATGAACATCAACCATCAAAAGGGCAGTAAAATTGTTTTTATCGGTGTGCATTTATATAAAATAGCAAGGCAAATCATACAGTATGTAGTTGTCATCAGAGGTTATCTGAATTACGTCCCATGTTATAATCATCTTTGCCTACGTATTGGTAATTGAAACTAACCACCTAGAGAATGTGAATATTAAAAAAAAATGTTTTAAAGTACGTAGGTTTCTGTTCAGTTTCTGCATTTTTACAGGCTTGATACAATAAAACGCAGTTGATACTTATTCAATAAATAACTCAATTGATCTGATAATTAAAAAGAATGATGCCTTTAAAAACAAAGCTTAGGAATTGTTCTTTTTCTGCACTTGTCCATGAAACATCTTTTTAAAACAGTAATATTGCAAAAGCTGTCTTGACACACTACTTCTACTAAATATGCAGAAAAGGGAGTTTACCTCTTCTGGGTCTCTGTAGAAGTACAAGTCGACCATGACCTCCCATGGGTGTTCCCTACTGATTGTACCACGGAGACGCAGTACTTCACGGGCAAGCAACCACCACATCAAACCAATCGACTGAGGTCCCTGAAACACACACAAACATTGACAATGTATCACACAGATATCCATGTTTTAGCACAATTCAGCTGCACACACGTGGTGTTAAAAATCTTAATTAAATGTTATGTTCACCATGTTGTTACAATGAAACATATAAAATTTAAGTGTCTGAAACCTTTAATTTTGATAAAGTTTTGAGACAAAGCTTGTTTGGCCATGTATGTATTTATACCAGCTGTGGTAAGATCAACTTTCAAATCCAAATTCCAGCTGGTGACTATCAATTAACTAGAAAGGCCACTTAATAAGGAATGATGCATGCGTTGTTACCTTGTTGTTGCATGGGATGGCAATGTCCACGTATTTCAATGGAGAGTCAGTATTGCAGAGGGCAATAACTGGGATGTTTACGTAGGAAGCCTCAGTAACAGGCTGGTGGTCAGTTCTGGGGTCAGTCACAACCAACAGGCGAGGTTCTCTGAAGGCAGCCTGAAATATTTAATTTTCAATCTAAAGTTATTTCTATACAACACCATACATTTTTTGAAAGCAGCCTCTTATTTTAGTTAAAGACAAATTCATATTGGTTTAGTTTCACTTGCATTTCAATGATTTTTTCCCCTACTATGGGTGGCTGTGCAGACTATCCCTCTTTTGGCATGCACATAAATGTTTTTTCTTCAAATTTTTGTCCTGAAGAAACTCTTGGAGAGACCATGCCCTCGGTGGCGTCTCATCAATAATCCTCATTGTAACTAATAAAACTTATTGTACCTAAGTCTAAATAAGGTCAATTATCATACCTTCTATACCGAGATATCAGTCCTTGGATCTTTAATGAACCTGCCTCCTGGTCTGTATCGTACTCATAACCATTATGGAAGCCTTAAAGAGATACCTATATTCGATTTGAAAGTCTTACCTGAATCTGGTTAGTGAAGGTACCAGGTGTGAATCGACCAGCAATAGGTGTAGCACCTGTGGCAGAAGCAAACTTCAGTACAGCACGCTGACCATATGGCCTGGCAGAAATGATGCACACATCAGCTGGGTTCTCAATGGCGGCAATAGCACGGGCTGCCAGCATCATCTTTTCCCAGGTCTTTCTCAAGTTGATGATGTACACACCTGTAAAATATAATATCGTAAAATTCTAACACATGTCACACTCTCTCCACAGTGATGATGCAAATATGAATTTTAAGTTTGAGCAATAGTGTTACTTTAATTAATATGTCACTATATTGTTGTAGAATTTTGACAGGCCAAGGTTTCATTGCAATATTGGCTCCATAGGTATCTTATATTATCAATCAAACTACAAACTCCTCTGCACCAGGATAAAGGAGCTAAACAATTTAATTCATATTCAATAGAATTAAACAATTAGACCCTTAAAATATTTGTACTTGGTAACTCTATTTACGAAGTGTGGAAACTACAAAACTAAGGGTATATTGTGTCACTTGATTCTTCTCACCTTCTGGTTTCCTCTTGAACACATATTGTTCCATCTGATAGTCCACATTGTTGGCTCCCAAGTGAGTGGAGCAACCTAAAAACTTTGTAATATCTTCCTCCTTGAGGGCAGTTGCATCTAAACCTCCGGACATCTTGATGCTGATCTAGGAGTTACGGTGATCAACCTGAAATATATTCAATAAATTAAAAAAATTGGGCTGTTACGAGTATCCACAAATCATACCTGACAATCAGAGTACTCTTATTCGTGACCATGGATCGCGATCTTTAACCTCTATGTTTGACAAGGGTTAATCTGCTTTTAGAATTTAATTTCCAGAAGTGTTTTTCTCTCAAACATCAAAATAAAATCAAATCGCTGTGCACATTGTGTAATCGATAAACAGTTTGGTTACACTGCAAAGTCCTAGTTATTGACCTAGTCATGTGATGTAGATAAAGCCAGTGGAGTCCTCATTTTCGAATTATTTTTGAACTGTTGATTACGTTGCTTTTGCAGTTGTTTTATATTTTATTTGTTTTGTGCATTGTATCACAATTATGTTTAATTTCAAGCGTATTAAATTAAATCACTTAAGATGTGTAACACGTGAAATACCCAAGGAAAGACGGTGAAACTTTTACCAAACGACTAGCACACGAGACGTTAACTACACGCGACAATAGTAAAAGGTTAAACACAACTAATTGTATGTTACAGAAGCAATTACTAAACTTTGATGTAAAGTGATTGTCATTAAAAAATACATGATCGTTCTGTGCATAAATACAGTTGAAAAGTAAACCAATCTACTTTATTGATCTTTTAACAAAACCCTTAACTTGCTAAT
>ENA-OREC01000825-OREC01000825.1-marine-metagenome-genome-assembly--contig:-NODE-825-length-13881-cov-13.133584_pt1 | contig 13881 bp, 11 predicted proteins | sample MGYA00248626_ERZ508543 | MGnify/ENA primary metagenome ERZ508543 (study PRJEB26211, sample SAMN05518279) | marine metagenome | isolation source: Puget Sound, Washington, USA | host: Bankia setacea... | reverse complement strand
TACTTTTCTATAACTCTGTGACCAGCACTACTTTCTTGGCATAAAATCTCACTCAGCTGTTCTCTGAAAAACACACAAAAAAACAACATTAATTCTTGTCAACACGTCTTTGCTCAAATCCTAATGGTTGTGTCTTGTGTTTATGTTGAAGATATCTGATCATACATGAGCTTGAGGTATAGGCTCTGATTTGTCAGTTTATATCAGAGTTTATCAAACAATGTGAACATGCAAGTTTTATAGACGTTTATTGAAATGGTAATACATGTAAGATTCTTTTTGTCACATGATAATAAATGAAGAAAAAAGCGAAGCAAACATCTCAAATTCCATACACTGTATAAAGCACACAACGTAATTTCTAACATTATAATACACACATCTTGTTTAAAGTCATTTGTAGTGTACATATTACACATGTAAAAAGCTACGTCATGTGATATAGATTGAGTATCATCAGTAGTGTTCTCTCAAGTGAACTGTAAAACCATTGTTTTTCTTCATACATGGTAAACTACAAGAATGTCTGTTCACTGGTATTGGAAATCACTTAAAGGTGTCTTACTTGTTGAAGAGATTCATGAATGTTTGTATGGTATGTTCAGTGAAAGGAATTCCCATCTGCACTCTACATGACTGGAACAACGCGAGGAAAAAACACATCATGTCCTCTACAACATCTGAATGTAGAACAACATGTACATGGTGAAAACGAGACAATCAGGGGTTTAAACTGATTAATTCTTGATGAATATGTTTATACAAAGAATGATAACAATCTACAGTAAAATAAATTCTGTCCAGTTTAACTTTCTTTGATGTTTGCATATAATCACAACATTTCATTTGTGGTAAGTGTTTTACAATCTTTTGAAACCTCTCTGCTGTTGTTTGTTTTAAACACAGCTTCACTACATGTTTTAGTGACTTCAAATCAGTGATTTTACTGTTTCTCATTTTATTTCAGAATTGTTTTACTAAGATGACATACAAAATGGCTGTGACTTGTTCATAATTCACAATGATTTAGTAAGATAGTAAGTACATGCATGTGTTCAACAATTCCACTGCCTCCTGTATTACCTGGTTGATGTATAAACACTGGGAATATGTTGAGTGTGATGTTAACTATTTCTGACATAGACTGGTAGCACATTTGTTTGGACTTGACTACCTGTCCTGATACACACTCAACCCAGTCTATCAACATCTTCAAACAGCTACCAATCACTGGCTTGGCTGAAAACACAGACACACTTTCATTAGTCAGTAAGTAATTTTCAACGTTATAATAAGATGTACAAAACTTGTCGACATGTCTGTTTTGAAGGCTTTAACACACATTTAATCAGTTCTTTTCAAATACATGATAGCTGTCCAATTAATTAAACCATTTACGGGTATCAAAACTTATACAAGCCACTGTTTGCAACTGAATGACAACTCTCTAACAGGAATCAGAGGTACAAAGCAGTACATTGCAGCAAACACTGTTCAAATTTGGGACACAAGGACTCCTTTTGGACATAAAACGAGTCCGACTAAAAGCTCTTGGACAAATTTTCAAATAAACATGGTAAGTAGCAACTATATTATAGAGAAAACAGAAAGATTAACACAGGAAAATAGGACGTCGAGCTTTCCTAAAAGTCTTGTTAAGTCAAATTAACTATTGATAGACAATTTCCCACCTCATATCCAAAACATATTTTCCCTATTTAAATTACAAACAACTCTCGGTTTATTCTACAACACAGAATCTTTTACCAACCTTCTTCCTGTGCGGCTGTGTTATTTATCAGTGATGATGTGTCTTTTAAATGAAAGTACGGTGCTACCATCTGATGACAGAAACTTTGATGGGTGCTTGATCTACTGGACCACTCTTGTTCACTGTCAGACACGGTGTTCCACGGTAGTAATAGATGTAGATTCAAGGAACGGTAAAGTAACAACTGGACCTGAAATCAAAAGGTGTAACAATTCTCATCTAAACATCTTTTTATAAGGATTTCAAAAAAGTTTAGGATTTACTCTGTGCTCTTATAGACATGGCTTACAATATGTTCATGGATTAATAAATTTTATAAAATATAAAAACTGTTTTAGGGAAAAAGTAGTGATGAAACCATAATTGACTTGTTATGTGTTAAACTGCCCATATTATATGTAAGCTGCAACATTTCTAATAAGATGACAAGGAGACAGCTTTTGGCCTTGACCTTTGACCTACTGACTGATCATCTTTCCGTACTGCATTTTACATATTTTATTGTTATGTCAACCTACCTCAGTGTTAATTTTCCTATATGCACCATGACTAGCTACATTGTAGAGTTTCTGTACACAGGGTACATGGAGTAGAAAGTTGGGCCTCACTGTGCTCACCAGGGATAGGAACAAGTGTGCTGCTGAATGGGATATCTTGTCTGGCGTCTGTAATATGCACAAAGTATAGCTGATTACAATTGGAGGATTGTGCAGATAGAAGAAGACTGATTGACTTTACTAAACACGTTTTTACTTGACATAATAGACATACTTGTTCTTTCTTGGTAGCAATGCTTTTGTAAATCTTGAAAAAGCATATCATAATATCTCGATTAAATCAATTTAGCTAAAATCATAACACCTCATGGTCCGTTCATATAGCAACATAGTCAAAATCTTGTCGCCATAACCATGAATTTCAGATTGAAATTGTATAGAGTATTGAAAAGGAACTAATTGTGCATACAAATATCACAGACAGCCGAAAAAGGTGAACAAAAAGTAAAAGTTAATTGACTTACAGATTCTTCAAAATGGCAAGCTAGTGCATCTAAGAGTGTGGTGATGAGTTCTGTGAACTTGTGTCTCTGGTCTGGTTGGTTAGCTGACTCACTATAGAACTGGGACAACCAATGGGTGAATGGCTTTACTGCTGCCAGCGCCTGGGCATGGCTGCAAAACACAAGGGGGGTTTAAAAACTGATGTTAACATATAAGACTTTATTGGTAAGTCCGCCTATGACAAAAGCATTTGTGAATTAAAACACTTCAACATTTTAAGTTTTGTGCAAATATTAGCAAACTAAACTTCCTAAATTCATTTCCTGAAAGTTTATATTAAATGACAACAACTATAAGACACTATTTCTGTCTTTTGTTCAAACAGATGATTTACACGCAAAAAGCACATTAAATGGTCTTTATCATTATATCATTAGACACTGCCAATAATATTTTCAATTTAAGTAAAATTTCGCATTCAGGTTATTATTAAAGTTGGGTGTATACTATGTACTCACACTTCAATAAGGTCTGTTTGGAGGACACTTTGTTCTTTAGACGTCAACTCAAACAACTTCACCTTGCTTCCATAGACAACCATATGTACAAGCCTGAAACAGACAGAACATTGAAATAATACACAGATTTTATTATTATTTTAATTATGCCAATTATCACTTTTTACCTTTCCTTGTAGAATGCATGTCTTTAAAAAGTCTACTAACAATAGAGGCAATGCTACTATTTTGGTAGATTTTGCAGCACCAAATGCAAATAGAGATCTGTTTTGTTCACTATTAAGCCAAAACCTTTCATTTCAAAGTTACAATAGTGTTCTTCCTCCTTGTTACTAGAGTGTTTAAATACAATGCACATATTCTCTACCAAATAAACTACTTTTTATCTCTCAATTTATTAACCGTAAAAAGTATTAAAAGTATTAGACAATTGAAATAAAACAAACCAAGTGCTCACCTTTCCATTAACACCTGACCATCACTGAATCGTTCTGTATAATTCTCTCCAATAAAGTGGTCAGCCAGTCTACCGAGCCCTTGTAATAGTGAAGACAGATCTCGTAATGAGCAGTGTAACCGTCTACAGTCATTCTCACCACGGATGTTCAGACTACGCTTTCCATCACTGGATGTAGAGATATGACGCTCCAAGCCAAAGTATATAACCATAGCTTCTTGGAATGGTTCATACTGGAAGGGTTACAAAAGTAACTACAGTATAACTTCCATCTTACCTTCACATCTCAATATAATCAATTTTCCACCATTGTGAATTCACTTTTCTTCATTCATTTCTACCAACTTGCCTTAGAAACAAACCATTGATACTGACCAAGAAAAGAGAAACTGAGTTTGTGTTTGTTGATATGTTTATGTCTAATCCAACTTCTCTAGCTTGCCAGTAATAAAATGTAAGTTAGAGGTAGTTATCATTATTTTGTTTCTCATCCTGAAGCATCTGATACTCCCAACATTAGACTTAACAAGGATATCGGTTGAACCAATGGATGCTCCCCGTAATATCACAATTAGAGGGTGGTAAATCCCACCATAAACAACAAAGTGATGGCCCGGAAATGAATTTGCTTCAAGGTCGCCCTGTTACCTTGACCTTGAAGGTAACAACCGTTTTTTTATGTGTAACAGTTCAATTGTACCAAACAATATCTAAATTCCACCATAAACAACAAAGTTATGGCCTGGAAAAGAATTTGATTCAAGGTCGTCCTGTGATATTGACCTTGAAGGTAGCGACCGGAATTTTGTGTGGGACATGTCATCTTGTTATGCTCGATCAATTGTAACAAACAATATCTCAATTTCACTATAAACAACAAAGTTATGGCCTGGAAACGAATTTGCTTCAAGGTTGCCCTGTGACCTTGAAGGTAGCAACCGGAATTTTGCGCGGGACATGTCGTCTTGTTATGACTATCATTTGTCATTTGCAATATTTTAATCCAACCACAAACAACAAAGTTAACGGAAACTAATGCAAGACGGACGTACCGACAGACGGACGGACGGACAACACGGCGACTATATGCTCCCCCGAAATTTTTCGCAGACCATAAAAACAACAACTTACCAATGTTTGGAAGGTATCAGCTGTGAGTATTTCAGCCACCTTGGCAATCAGTTCTAAACACTGACGTAGAAAATGCTGCCATTCAGTCTCCTCCTGCAGTAAAAAACAACAATATTATAGCTACGTAGCATACAGTATTTACTATTTAAGGAGTATTACTCTCAAGATGTAAGTAACAACTTATAAAGAAGGAGTTAGTAATTAAGGTACATGTACAACTATCTTGTAAAGTTTTTCAAAGTCAAATCAGTATATTTAGTATAGTGTATCAGCTAACACAAGAATGAGTCTAGTACAACATAGTCTCATGTTTTAGGCATTCCTTATTATCTGCTTTAGTCAGATTCTCTTTTCAGACTCAGATTTTTAAAGTTGTATAAAAATTAATTGGATAACCAAACCAGTACTTAGCTATTATTTGCCCAACAAATGAGAGAGAAGCAACGCTATAATAATGCTATATAAATGTTTGGCCCACCCTGGTACAGTATAATGAGCACCAAAATCACGATTCATGGACAGACACTCTCCCAACCTCACTTTTCATGGAAGCCCATTTCAAACAGGTTACCAGGTATTCCTCCAAAACAAACTCCACCTATTGTACAAATCACTACTTACATCATAGTCAAATGTGTCGTCATCCAACTCCTCTAGCTGGGATTGGTTATGTTTGAACAGTAGTTTATGTAACAGATGCTGGATTAGTGAGATAAGTGCATCTTTGTACCTGAAAAATAATGCAAATATTAAAGAGTGCTTTGAACTTGGGGTTCACTTGACCAAACCTAGTCCACAAATACTGGTAGTTTGATCCAATGTACACACATGCATTAACAATACAATGTATGATTTGTTTTAATACTAACACTAAGGACATAACATTAGTCAACTTGTGGAGTTCTTTTAGTTGTAATTCATTGATAAATACCTAAAAACATACAACATCTTGATGACAGAAAAACATCATCAATGCCAATTCTATATAGAATAGTGATAGAATAAATATAATATAATATCTTAATTTATCTTTTTGAAACTGGTACTTAGAAATGTTAGATGCTAAAATAACTATCAGTAATACTTACCTCATAACAATACTTTGTAGTTCAGCTGGCTTTCCCGCAGTTTTGGTTAATAAATAATCTAAGAATGTTGTCCATATATCTAAACAGTTGTAAAACCCTTCATTGGAAGGCTGAAAAAAGCAAATGAGATTTAGGATTAAGTTACTAGTGACATTTCAATAAGGAGAATAAACAAAATATTATTGAAATTATAGGGAGATAAAGCATGACGGGAAATTAAAATGGAAGAACTATATATGATGAAGCTTGATCACATTAAACATCCCTGGGGCAAGAGAAAATTCAATAAATCATTAAACAGGATTCCATCACATGAGTATTTTTTTATAAGAAATGCACATTGTGGTTCTGAGATGTATATATTTTTTAGGATTTGGTTTTCCTACATATAACCTAAACCTAAAAATCGATATACAAATACATTAAATTTCTTCACAGAAACCAGACAGGCAATGTTCATTAATGATATCAAATATACCAGCAATAAAACACTTACCTGTCTAAATGTATATCTAAACAATAACGCTAAGAATTCTATCACAGGAAACTGAGTATTGGACTCAAACCTCCGTAAGTGTATGCTAACAAATAGTCGTAGAAAGTCGGTAAACTTGTCCACATAACTGCAATAGAGAATAACAAACATTTTAAAATATTTACACTCGTCCATTGAGCTCTGTACAAAATAAATGCGGTTCATTTTGCATGAACCGTACCACCTTTCGTGACCTTTGAGTGGGCGGAGTCTAGGTGAAAACATGTATAATTGCGAAATTCGGAAATCTATAACTTTGTATTTGAGAGACGTGACCTTTCACATAAGAAACAACGCTATTATGTATGAACGGTTATCAAATCTAGAATCTGACGATATTGAATCCATTTGGCTAAAAGTAAAACCTATGCATAGTAAATCATTTCTTTTAGGATGTGTGTATAGGCCACCCGACTCTAAGCAGATGTGGATAGACACATTTGAACAGTAATTAAATATGGCAGATACACACAACTTAAGATATATATACAGTAGGTGATTTCAAAAATGTTAAATGTCATCTGAAGGCCAAGGTCATAATGCTGCATGTTTGTGAAAAGGTTTATGACTTTAGCAACAATGTGTGTGAGTATAAAGTAGACAAATGAAAAAGTCATTATGAAGTTGACTAATGAAAAAGTTATTATAGGTAAACGAAAGTTTAACGCCAGATGCTCGCCCGGACGGTTTCACCAATCTATAAGCCAAAATTTTATTCGAAAAATCCTGCTAACAAACTGTATTTTGCTAGGCCACTGATTTGTCTTACACTGAAGCCTCTGCCAGTGCTTGAATGTGAACACAGACATACACAATTAAAATATTTGTTAGTCACTTAAAGGATCCTTGGTCTAAAACAATATCCCACACATTCTACAGTCACGCATAACAATAAAAACTTACTTTTCATCTAACTCTGATAATCTATTTCCACTAGAACATGTGCTGCTATCTTTGGTCAACTTTTGTAAGAGGCAGAACGTCTGTTGAAACATCTGCAGGAGGAAGTCCTCAAACTCTGCTGGTACACAGTTCTTAGACAATAACTCATTTATACAGTTCATAGCTAGACCTCCAAGATGGCCAGACGTGGAATTAAAGTTTGCACCAGAGTTCATCATCCTGCCCCCCTGTGTCTCACCACCAAACCCAGCAAAGTGAAAGATGGTGCTGAGCAGGGAAGGGGTGATGAAGGTGGACAGGGGTATCCAGCTGAAGAAGTGTGAGAGACAGTTCAAGGCTAAGGCACATAACTCCTGGGTGTCTGAATCCAAGGGAGGTAATGCTTCCTGCTGAACTTTGTTGTCCTTGAACATGTCCGTCATAAATGTATCTGAAACAGTCAAACATGGTTGTTGAAACACATAAACAAGTCATCAAAGCAAATAAAAGAATTCTCTCTAGCAACCTATATGGCAAATTAATTCATTGAAGTATATTGGTAACATTGTACAGGCAAACTATGAATCACTGTTAACTTTGGTATATGGCCTTACCTGTTACTATTAAAATAACAGAAAAGCAAAACAACAGGTAAATATTATGATAATGCTAGATCTACAATATAAAAGATAAATTAATAACTATCACCCCGATATACCATATTTAAGTGGAGAGTCAGTGAAGAGTTGTACGGAAGCCCGTTTCCTAGACGATGATTCTCCGTGCGTGGGGGAGGGAGGAGGTGTTGCTGAAATCAAGTGTCGATGTCTTTCTAACGCACACTCTAGTATATCTGAAATGGAAATAATCAATGTTTTAAAAAAGCAAAGACACATTACAATTAGATAGTCTCTCCTTATTCTTTTCAAGCAGAAAATTGCAATAGCCAGAACAATACATTTAAGACTAATAAGGAAATACACAAGGCTCAAAAAATACAATCACATATGACAAGGGAGTTGCTAAAACAGGGGTGATTTGGGCAGTCTGGATTGTATATAACTTGCTAATAATTGTGTGTGTATTTTAAAAGGTGTTTTTTGAGTGCACTACAACTTGATGGTTTTCTTTTACAAGGACAATTCTGTGGACACTTAGGTTTATGTATTCCAAAATGTATACACATAAACAATACTTATATTCCTAGACAATTAAAATCGTGCTTTGGCTGACCAACGAAATCCAAAAAGTGTTCCGTGAAAAAGGATCTAACAGTAAAATAACGATTCAATTAACTGGCTTACTATTGAGTATAGAAAGAACAGTTGGCACTTGATGTAGAAGAAGTCTATGTAGTTCTTCTTTTCTAGCCATAGCTAGGTCCTCTCTAGGTACAGCTAGTTCTTCTGATGCTGTGTGAAGTAGAATCAAACCTAGTGATGTGGTCTCTGTATGCTGTACTAACTGAAATATCAGAAATACATGGTTTAAATAAGTTGATTCAAAGAGTCAGTCTATAGTCCACTTATGAAGAAGCAGTAGAAAACTCTTGCACCATTCCACCAGTACAGTGACAAAAAAATCATAATATTGTCATCAAAATATGAAATTATCAATCGACTAGGTACAGTGAAACTCTGTGCAACTATACTCCCCTGTGAATTGAACAATTACAGTTAGGGTCAGATATGAAATTAAACCAGGAAAGATGCAGTTGGATCCATACAGATGCACAATTGAAATCAGTTTCAGAGATGGATTTGAGGGTAACCTCTAAAACACAGTGTATGTCTTTTATTTTTAAAACTTAAGCTGGAATATTTTCAGATTTCTAATAAATCCATGCACGTAAATCCAGTACTAGATGTTTACAATTAGTGCTTGATATGTAATGGTTATTACTTGTAAGATACTGGAGAAGAAGTCAGGATAAAAATGAGGCCAGTCTATTCTACCAATGTCCACTACCAGTTTGACAAGCTTGTTACGAATATAGGTGGGCACTTTGCTGTGGAAGTCTAGAAGGTATGTGTTCACAGAGGCTCGAATCTCTCTCTTGTCTTCAACAGAACATGCCAGCCATTGTTTGTTGATTAAGTTCTGAAAATACAACAGATCAAACTTCTAATTTATTCTAAAGCATAACCTGTTGTCATTTATATATACAAGTAGAAGAGAAAAGGTACCTAGCAAGCTGTTAAATTTGACTTTGAAGATTGGTAAATGGACAAACATATAAATCATGCGAACTTGTTTTGTAATGTTGTTCTGATAAGCCATCGTCATTGAAAAGATTTGGGACCATTAAAACTCGTAAACACTGTTGCAAATATCTTAATAAGTAGACAGTTAAACATGTAATGGCACGAGTTTTTAATTAATTGTCAAAGAAAGGTTTGGCTAATCTCACTTACACACTTTAAGTTCAGCCTTGCTTTATGAATGAAGACGTTTGAAACTAATAAGCATTTCTACTTCCTACTTACCTCTAGTACAGTAAGACAGTACATCATCACATACTCATTCCTGGTGTGAGACAAGAAGTACAGACATTGTTTCCAGCAGTCTCTTGTTTTACTGAACTGGTTCAACATCTCCTCTGAAACAATGCAAACCACATATAAAACTTAACAATAATTGACAGATACAGAGTACAGATTACTTAGCAATAAAGACTATCATAGAACTCGAATTTGGAGCAGTGAAGAACGGCCACAATAGTCGCTTTTTCTTTTCAGACAAGTTCTATTGACATTGGAATCAGACGTTGGTACCATAAAGGGGTTGTCTAATAGCAGACCATCTTTATTACAAACTACATGTATGCAAAATAGCAGGGGCCCGTTTCATAAACACATCTTACGTACAATATTAACGTAATTCTACGACAGCTCTACCCCTTGCTTAACTACTTATAACATTGTAAATGCTATTGCTACTGCCTTCTGCGACTTAAAATACTAGAAATGATAAACACATGTGTTCAAAGGGTGTTAAATACTGTAAAAACAGTGAGATTTCACATATATAAATGTTTTGACTATTGGTAATTATTAACCTGATACGCTTTCTTGTTTTGGCGGCCATATTTTGTACTTTGTCGTGTGGTTATAGCAGGTGCTCAGAGTGTCATGCTATATACATTAAGTCTTATGGTCCTACCTTTTCTCTCTTACAATACTACAATAGTGTATTTACAGGATCTTTATGAAACGAGCCCCAGACCGTTACAGTATTATTAGGGGACCAAGCTTCGTGAAGAAAAATAACAAACAGCTGTTTCAAAAATGGCATAAATAAGTTGTCTTTGATAATGATCATGATATTTTTTCACAAATTCTTGCATAATATATTAATCATGAATGTCCTTTCGAATGCACCTAGAATGGTTTTGCAAACAACATCCACTAGAACCAAAGCTCTTTATTGTGTAAGCTTATAATGTTTACCAATTTGTCTTTTTCTATCATTTCCAGTAGATGCTAGAAAGAACTCGGACATCAGCTGTTCCAGAGTCTGAAGTGTAGAAGCGTCCCCTGCCTGTAAACATAGAAATTGCACTCATAATCAAAAGGCCAGATATGCTGTGCAACAAAGTATGGAAAGAAAGTATGGAAAGCTGTGTTTCCCTTTCATTCTTTGCACAAAATTTAACTGTTTTGTAAGGTATGTACGGTATAGTACAAGAATCACGATGCATCTTCAACACACACACTGTAACGAAATGTTGTAATTTATAGCCTAAAATTAATCAGAGATATTAAACGCAACAATAATTGTGAGTGTTCATACAGGCTACTGACATAGGAATAACAGGAAGTACATGTATGATGGATGAACAGAGATCTAATTTATTTTAGTTTGATTTTGAAACAAGCATCTTTAGCTAATTAATGTGAATCAACCTCGTATCCGTTCTTGGAACCAATCAATACTAAGCAGTGAGGGTAACGTTTCTTAATCTTACTCCATGAAACAAAGGGGGCCTTTGATGGGTTACAAACTCACTACTGACCGATTGCAAATTAGACGCTCTACAGTCTACCCACTGCTCCACGCCGTGATATTGATCTTTGATGATGATCATAATTCATTGTTTCTAGGAGCAGTTACAGATCATACAAGTGTGTGAATGAACTCTGTGTGTGTGATGGTTATGAAAAGTGACAGTGAGTGGGAGATGGGTGATCTTTGCACTCAAGTCAAGTCACTACTGAAATATCTATTCTCAAGTTTGTGTTTGACCATAGAGAAACGATCAGAGTAATTTACTATAATCTATATCATTCGTTGAACGTCGTGCTCAGTAATGATTATGTAGCTAATCAGTTTCTATCTGTTAAAGACGTGTAAACAGTCTGTTTCCTGAATGTGAAATCGTTAGACATTACCATCCTGTTCGAGTCTGCGATATCCCAGTCAGCCAAATGAGTGCACGTTTTTCACCCAATCTTTACACGAACCGCCTCTTAAACCCCTTTCTGCGTGCTGGGGAAGAAATGGGATTTCATAGATTCACGCCAATGATGTCGTAAGTTTTATTTTAAGAAGAGCAGAGTGACATTTTTCTACACCGAATAAACGCAAGGTAGATAGTATAATCCAGTAACCACGAACAGCGTAGCCAGCTGTGACAACAACCAAACGCCCAATTTCATTATCTCCCTTGAAAGTTAAACTATAAGTGTGTTTATGCTGACATTGTTGTAAATACACGAGTTATTAAGTTGCTGCAATACAAAATACTCTTTTATTTTCCATTGACAAACAAATATTATAAATTGATTCAAATAAATTCGATGTAAATCAAGGGGCGTAATAACTGCATGCACAAACATTTTGTTTAGAAGCCTGCAGTAACAAAGAAATCACATCCTCTGAAATATTCACTAAATGGAAAATTCGCAAAGAAAAATCGGTCAATAGCTGGAACCCAACAAAGACCCTTACGGTTTCCTTGTCAATATTTTTATTCATGCATTGAGCTCATAAACTGAGTTGTAATTTGTGGAAAAATAAGGAATTTAATATTTAGGAGCCTATGTGCAAATGTGCTAATCGTTCATTCTTTAGATAAGGGACCAAAGTGAAAGTGCGTTTTGAAAAAAATAGTTTCAAATTGACTTCATATGTTAGTATGTGTTAATACTATGTATGTACTTTAATAATTCAACGTATTAGAGTTAACAATCGATACATTTCAAAGATATACCTATGTTTGTAACTGCAGTCGAAAGTTAGCAACAGGTACGTTACCGTGTATGTTACATTATGTTAAACCATCATGTTTTTAAAAATGTGTATAAATTGTCTTGTTTCGGGGAAGTATATGCATTACCTTTTTATGAGTAAAGTTGAAATTTCGAAAAACAATACTGTCAACAAAAGAAACAATGCCATTTAAAGATGCCATATATAACTTTCTGTGGTTTTTATTTCACTTAAAACATAACAGAAAAGTGTATACAACTTAGTTGACAAATAAAATAACATAAGTTGTATGAATTGTATTGGTTTCCTCATATCATATGTACATATACTGAGGGTATTGAAAAAACATGAAACTTGAAAACTTGAAATAATACTAGACATAAGACAGATACTCGAATATGTGAAACAAAAAAGTTTACAAAAGTTTAGCCAATTGCTTACTTTGCCATATCTGTCCTTGGAAAAGATGTAAATCAACGGTAACGTATCTGTTGAAAATAGCAATAGAAAATTGCATAACTTTGGCGTATGAAAGTTTTATCCATTGCTGTAATGTTATACAACTCTTAATTAGCATGCTGGAACTCACATTGGCATACGAAAGCTGACCGTTTGACCACTTAACTTAAAAAAACTAAGACATGGTATTTTCGCATTCAGTGTGCTTTGAAACATGCAATTACATCAGGCCTGCGTTTTCTCAGGCATCGTGCCGGAGATTATCGGAACGTACACTAACTTGGAATATACCCCCTCTTCTTTCTGCGTAATCCTACCCTGGAGCTATCTACCTGGCAGGAGGTTATCGACTTTTTACTGGACACTCAGCGTAAACAGCAGACCAGTTTAAGCCATGTGGGTTGTAAAATGAGACATACGTGCAGCAAATTATTGGCTGTTTAAGCAGAGATCAGAGGTGGACGGACACCTTAGTGACAGTGTGAAGATGAGAGGTGTACCACAGGGGGGGTGTTGTTTCGCCAACACTCTTCCTCGTCTATATCAACAACATCAACACTGTTATCCCAAGACATGTCTGCAACACCCTTCATGCAGACGACCTGGCTATCTGGAGTTCAGGTGAATACACTACACCAGCAGCATACAGAATACAAGATGCCGCAAACAAAATGCACAAATGGACACAATATTGGGGACTCCAGATTAACCAGGTCAAGACCCAATCAACAATGTTCTCCCTCTCCACAACAAAAGAACAAGTTAAGATCGAGTTAGGCGATAGAATACTACCACAGGCCGATACACCAATCTTCACTGGAACACACT
>ENA-OREC01000824-OREC01000824.1-marine-metagenome-genome-assembly--contig:-NODE-824-length-13884-cov-7.258637_pt1 | contig 13884 bp, 7 predicted proteins | sample MGYA00248626_ERZ508543 | MGnify/ENA primary metagenome ERZ508543 (study PRJEB26211, sample SAMN05518279) | marine metagenome | isolation source: Puget Sound, Washington, USA | host: Bankia setacea | place... | reverse complement strand
GATGATGATGATGATGATGATGATGATGATGATGATGATGATGATGATGATGATGATGATGATGATGATGATGTATTTGATATCTTTCAGACTACAGCAGCACATCAGACAAGGAATATGCGATAGAAATGGCGTGTTCCAATATCCGGTATGGCGTCGGCGTTACCAAGGAGATTGGAATGGTAAATCTGTATACACAAATTATGTACACTATTAACATGATGCATTTAAGGAAGAAGTAAAAACAGGTTGTTAACAAAGGCCACCTCTTAGAAGACTCTACTGTATTTTGTGAAGTAATATGTACGCCATTAGTGCAAGTCTTGAAAACTAAACCTGAAAACTTGATGATCCGTAGAGATACTCTCTTAAACAAATAAGGAGACTTTCAGATTTCTATAAAACAACTTGAAAAAGAGGTTCACAAGAAAAATTACCCTCTTTCCTCCAGTAACAGAAAGAAACGACTCAAACATTTACCTTTCTTACTCAATAGTAACTAACCAATTTTCTTCACTAGGTTCTAGAGTAATATATCCGTATGTGTTTATCCCATGCACATAACGCTAAATCATTTTACAGGTACATTTTACCTTACGTTCGTTACTTTAAAATCGATTGCCCGGACTTTAGTGTAACTGGAGAGAAAAAAACAGCTTTGTAACAAGTTTGTGTTACTTTCTGTCCAATCTATTGTTTATATTATGTCTCCATTTTGTTCCAGGATTGTAAAAATCTAGGTGCTAAGAATGTGATGGTGGTTACCGACAAGAGGTTGTCCAAGATGAAGCCAGTAAAGACTGTATTAGAGGCACTCGACAGTCAGGGGGTGGGGTATAAACTGTACGACGATGTTCGAGTAGAACCTACAGATATAAGGTATGTGACGTTATTCCCTTCTCTAAACGTTAAGTACATTTACAATACACCAGTCTCTTTTAACTCGATCTTGGCTGAAGTGGAAACTGTATTTCAAGTATGTTGTGATACACTGGTCCAAACGTTAGGTATGATTATGTGCGCTTTATTCTCGTTTATATGGACGTATAGTTTTTCAATGTTGCACACGGAAATGGCTATGGTTTGAAACACACTGTTTTAAGGGGATAACAATTCATTACTTCCAATACTCGGTGGTATATTTCAAATTTATAAGTGAAACTGTTAATCTTGTATGATATAGTTTAGCGTGGCTTTTTTGTATTTTGCGATAGCCATCTTACGTTTAAATGTTACATAGCGTTAACCGTGCATATCTTCTCAACATACTTTTTTGCAGTTTTGACCAGTGTATCAAGTTTGCCAAGAACGGTAACTTCGACATGTTCGTAGCAGTGGGTGGGGGAAGCGTGATAGATACGTGCAAGGCCGCTAACTTATACTCTACTAAACCAGACTCAGAGTTACTGGACTTCGTTAACGCACCGATTGGTAAAGGGTTGCCGATTGAACACCAGTTGAAGCCGCTAATTGCAGGTGAGTAAATATTTGCAGACCTGATAGTTGTCACCCTTTAACGTCCGAAAATCTTTTACTTTGTATACCCGTCTACTCAAACTTCCACAGAGTTACTTCCCCTACATCCCTTACAGTACAGTACTATTCTGTATGTAGGGAAAGATCACTGCGTATGAGATTGCAGTCTACTGTCGCATCGGCTATGGTTAAAATCAACAACACACTACACTTAAAGGCAACATGAAAATATGTAGGACGTTTTGTGTTTGTTTTCTCAACTAAAAGAGATCTTATTTTGAAGACATACATCATTAGAAAACACTCAGCAGCAACATTTCTAACCGAACTCTTATTTATCGTGTATAAAATGTGTAACTCTACCTGTTGGTGGTGCTGAAGCTGCTGCTCATGTTGTTGATGATGATGACAATGAAATAAAACAGGGAGTACAGAATTAATGGTGACTAAAATGGTGCCTTAATTGTTGCCGCTGATGAGTATGATACCAATAGTGATGATTGAAATGTATGCGTATTTGACTCGAACGCTCGCCTAACAGACTTGACAATTCTTCTCGTACTTTCAGTTCCAACTACTGCAGGTACTGGCAGTGAGACAACAGGCGTGTCTGTGTTTGATTATCTACCTATGAAAGCAAAAACAGGTAAACTAATTAAGGTATCCCGTCCATTAATCGTTCTACGAGTGACTTCAACATCATTCGGTTGTCAAAACAATCACGTAGCATCGAAAACTATCTATTTTGGTAGGCACAGCGGTGGCCATGGGTTACATTTCCACCCTTTTATTCCTTTTTATTTTGAATTCCATGTATTCGGAACCATGTGTATTTAATGCAGAACTCATTTTATGTGTAATATATTTCAAATAAAGATATGCATTTTCGCTTGTCTGTCTGCTACTTAAAGGTTGTGATTCTAATGCTGAGGTTTTTTTTGCAAAATTTAAAAGTCACTAGTAATGAAACCTTGCATTAATCAATATGTACTAGAATAGTGCTTGAAAACTAGATATTAACATCAACACGATGTGTCCTAAATAAATACTCGAATTTAGAAACACGCTATCGCATTTATTGCAAGTCTATCTAAGGCGCGTGGGCCAAGATAGAAACTATCATCCAAAATCATATCTGTTAAATTGTTGTTCATTGTTATTATAGTTTTCAAGCGCTATCCAAGTACATATTGTTAAGGTCATGTAGTAGTCTCCTGCGCAGTGACCTCCACTGACATGTAGAATAGAATTGAGAGACAATGCACGGAACGACAACTCAACTCTGCATGGTAGATTGACAATGTAGTTGTTTCATTTGTAACTACTTATTAAATGTTGATAAGTTTACCTCAAAATTAGAATCACAACCTTTAAAGCACATGTGAAGTTTGTGTCAGGAGGGAACCGCACCGGACACACTCTGTCCCTCGTGTATGATCGGCGGTCATGTGTTTCTAGGTTTGAGTGGAATCTTCAACACTGTTTAAATACTTGAATCTGATAAAGGAAGTATTTCTATCGAGTCACCAGTAGAAACTGTAAATATGCAGTCATTAGTTCAGCTAATATGCAGATTGACAAAACTCAAAAGAAGTAGGCTTTCACACTCACGTCAAAATATTGAATCACGGGTGTAACGAAGCAGTGCAATGTTATTTCGGTGAGAGAATAAGGAAGAAAGATTACATCTCCTCAAATTTATGCATGTAACCAATTAAATGAACGTAAGGTATCCAAACCCTTGACCAAGAGGCCGCGTGTCGGTATGGTTAGCGCATCTCGTGAGTTCGGACCCCATCAAACGCTCACGTTGTTTCCTTGAGCAAGACACTTTACCCTCATTAGTCAGTACTGGTTGGTTTTAAGAACGGATTCGAACGTGATATACATAAGTAATTGTTTTTGTTTTACAATCACACTAAATTAAATGAGTATGATCTAAACGTTTGACCATGTTAATCCAGGTATAGCCAGCCGAGCATTGCGTCCTACACTAGGAATTGTCGACCCTGAACACTTGGTTACCGCCCCTGAACGCGTCACGTGCTACACTGGAATAGACGTTCTCTGGTAAGCAGATGGTCCCCCTAAAACAACAACATCAACAAACCAACAACATAAAGAAACAATTACAAACAAAGAACTAAAACATGGTATCAACACGTAATTTAAAATAAACCCATATACAGATATATGTATTTATGTTTTTGAAAGATCGCCACAAAAGATTAATTTATACAAAGTAATTGGCTGTAAATATGTTTTAAAATGTTCCGTTAAACCAATGGAAACGCAATAAGAATGCTCAGTGGCAAACCATCGTGACGAGATCTACTTATTCTTCTGATCAAATGAAAACAAATGATACACGTGACTTTTATATTTTGCTTTTGATCTTCTTTCAGCCACGCCATAGAGTCCTACACAGCCAAGCCCTACACCGAGCGTGTTCCTAGACCCACTGACCCCAAGCTACGCCCCTCCTACCAGGGTAGTAACCCAATCAGCGATCTCTGGGCCCTACACGCTCTCAGACTCACATCACAGTTTATCAAAAGGTAGGTCGCTTAACCCAGATAGCGTTGCTAAGAACGAGTTATTGTATGGGAACATTGACCAGACACTCGTGAATTCATTACACGTTCTGCTGAATTTTTAAATAGGTGTATTAGATTGTCATATTATTACAACAGAGAATGGAACACGTGTCCACTGTATACACCTGTAACACCTTTTTTGTAATGCACTGGTTCATGTAATTGTTCCGTAGTTTCTGGTCAATGTTCGAATATAATAGTTGAGCCCAGATAGCGTTGTTAAGATCGAGATATTCTGTTTGTCCACGAGCCTGCTTGTAGTTAATGACTCACTTTTTGTTTCATTCAGTTTACATGTAGTTGCAGGTCGCATCTGAAAGTCTAAATTCGATTGCATTGTTTACAGAATCTAACAGAATCAAAAGGTACTTTTTATCTATAAGGTTGAAATGTTGTCGGGCACATAGTTACACTTTCAAATGTGTTTTCTTCTTTTGTGGGTACTATTAGTACTTTTTTAGAGTTAATTAGTATAGTCTAGCGGCGAACTATGTAAAAGTCGTCTAGTTAACGAGTTTAATGCACCGGTGGACTATACGTACAAATGGTACTGATAAGTCAATGGAAAGAGAAATGCCTGAATTTTCATAAACGTGCGTTCGCCAAAGGCGGGGTTGGTCACGAGTTTAGAAAATTGAGGGAATTCATGTATAATTTTTTACAAATTTTGACGAAATGAGGCTACCTGATTAGGCGAAAAAATAGGTTTGACACGAAATACATTTAATTCGAGTGTCACTTTGTACACATGTATGTTCTATACATTTTTTAAACAATTACATTGTATATTTTAGAGCCACATTTAATCCAGACGACTTTGAGGCACGTGCGGCCATGCACCTTGCAAGCGCCTATGCTGGTGTAGGCTTTGGTAACTCCGGATGTCATCTCTGGTAAGCGCATGCGCGAGAGCATCGGATCCGTTCAGATGTTTTCGTAGCACTGTAGTGAACTTTCAGACAGGTTTTGTTATAGCAATTTTGAGAGGACATCTCAATGGTCTGAAGACATCGCCTTGGCGGATAAAACTTGATATTGTGATAATGCATACGAGTCAGGTTGCCTAAACTACTTACGAGTAACTAGGATACAAGTTTGAATGTTCTCTCAATGGTTATTTGTTACCCATCGTCTGCAGCCACGCTCTTTTCTTCCGTTACACCACGCCATTACGAAGCACAGGGCAGTAATGTAGGTGGAGGGGGGTTATCCGAGGATGCTCTTTACTTGTAGATGGTAGATGGTAGTTTACATGTACATAAATGTTGGAATTCATTTAGTCCTCACATTTCTTTCTTTCAGTCACGGTATGTCATATCCCATATCTGGTAATGCGACGGACTACATAGAGAAAGGCTACGAACAAGACCTTCCATTGATTGTAAGTTCGTTCGTTCCTTCGTTCTTCTGATACATTTGTTCCGTTGACGGTAATATACAGTAAGCTCTCCAATAAAGCCCAATCTACCGTTACCATTATAACCAAGTATGTTTTAATCTTTTTTCAAATACGCCTTTAAATCTTGCAACGTAAACGAGTATAGGAATTTATTTGACCATTTATTTGACAGCCACATGGATTATCAGTGATCGTGTCGGCACCGGCAGTGTTTGAGTTCACAGCTCCAGCGTGTCCAGAGAGACATTTACATGCTGCAGAAGCTCTTGGTATGTACAACGATAGGTAGAAATCGAGCATTGAACCGCGTTTAATTTGTAACTTACACCTTGAAATAGGATGAACAAGTGTTAATCAATTTGTAATGCACTGAATATTACATTGAATATACAGTTGTCTACACACAGGCGTACCCTATGGCACTGTTTAGACAAGGCCCACATGTCAAGGCTAATGCGTGTAGACTACCCATAGTGCACATGTGCTTGACTACACAAATCATTCAGTTTATTCAACTCAACTGTTTTATAGCATGTACATTGAGCAGTTTGGTTGGGCTGCTATCGATAACTTATGTCCCCCTCTTACTGACTTCCAATGTTTTAAGTATTCCAAACTTGGAGACAGTGTATTCAACGATGTTGATCATACATGTTATAACGATAATAAAAAAATCTAGATTCAATGAGTCTTAAATGAGTCCCTCAATAAGTTCAACGACTGAACAATGTTTGTCAGTAATGTTGGCGATTTTATGAACACACTACACAAAGTAGAACACTAGTACATGCTTGTTGTTCTTGCAGGCACTGATATAAGCAAAGTAAGGAAAGAGGATGCCGGTAAGGCCTTGACAGACACCATTAGGAAACTTCTAGACGAGCTCAAAGTACCGAATGGGTTGAACGCACTTGGGTACAAATCAGACTGTGTACCAATCATGGTTGCAGGAGCCATGCCACAGGTTAGTCACGTGGTGCTTAAATATAATCGAGTCGTTTGCTTTTGGTGTATTTTACGAAAACGTTCAAAGAATATGTGTGACTCATTTATCACTGTTCATATAAAAAAAACTAAACTAAGTAGCTAGTGTAATCAATATGACTTGTGGTTCGTGGTCTGATTCTGATTTAGAAACTTCATGTGTATCATCATCAACAAAAAACAACAACATTAACAACAGGGGAACGCTGGCTCTTTCTCAAAAAGGCAAATAGCAAAAAGGAATAATGCCATCTGTGAGGGCTTTATGGAAGATTGTCTTGTGTCAAATAAGCTCCCTCGTTAAATATCGTCAAAACAAAACAAACGAAGCATCAGCATCGGCATTGTCATCGGCAACGTCATTTGGAACAACTATCAACAGCTGGATCAAGTATAATTTAAACAATACAACGGCAGAGCTATCCGAAATGCTAAACAATTGCAGTATTTTGTTGTTTGTGCGCAATGATAAGGAAATTGAATGTAAAAAAGTAGTTCAGACTATTTTGAAAGGAAACAGAGATCGGATGTCATTAAAATTGGTTACACTTTTGTGAACAAAGAAAGTTTATCTTATCTTACATTACGTATTTTATCTATTTCAGCATCGTCTGGTTAAGTTGTCTCCACGTGAGGTACATGCTGACAACATGGCGGAGCTATTTGAGAAGTCGATGAAAATTTACTGAAGACAGAAAGTAGTGCACTCCCGGTGGATATTAGTTTTTTCCCGGATTATATCATGGTCCAGTATTAAAGGGGTTCAAATGTGTGAGAATGTTTGTACATAATGTAATCTTCTACTGGGTAGTATTGGCTCAATTTGTGTTAAATCTATAAAAATTAACACAGCTTTTAACGTTTTGTGGCATTCTTCACACAGAGGTGTCGTTCTTTTTTCAATTCACATGAGGAACGACAACTCTGATTACAGAATAGGATCATTGATTGGTTCATATTTCTATGAGCTTGAAGCCACTCTCTTTGAAAGATTAGTTAATTATAAGTTTAATTAAAGAAAAAACCCATGACAGTATTCAATAACTTATCCGAAAATAAGGACAGTTATATAGTCATTGCCCGTTCACCTTATGTATCTATATGATTCTGTATGGCATTCATTTGGTCTCTACTATGTTCGTGCAACGACCGTTTAATCAATTTGCGACGACCATTTTCGATGTCAACGAAGACGCTTTCAAAAACATAGAAAATAGGCACCGAACAACCAAATAAAAAACGTGTAACGTAAAAAAAAAGGTTTACTAGCAGTGGTTGCTATGTAGCGTCGTATGTTGCCTAATGACGTCATATTTCGAAAATCAAAATGTTTCAATAAAAGAAGAAGGATCGATGATTGTTTATGGGAAATCTCGTTGAAATAGAATACACTTTCTTTTTTCATCCTTTGACGTGGGTAGCGTATCTCCGTTATACCTTAAACTAACCCTAATCACGTGTTCTTATAAAATGCTTAACTGACAGGAATATATGTATTTACTTATAAACTAAGCACGTAGACGTAAATTGGTTTACATGTCACACATTATGGTATGTTAAAGTGTAACCATTGTTAAATATATACAAACTGTATCCAGAAATAAATTGTTAGACTCAGCTCTCGTGTCCACTTTTTCTATTCCATGTTGTTCCCGTTGGAATATTCCTAGGTCTTGAAAGTGTCGCATAGCAACAACAAGCCGATCCAAAGTTAGTCAGCATGTTCAGTTCTGATCTAGGTTACACTTAAATACGGCGTACTAGTTAAAGCAGTACTTAACACTGAATAGTTAAACATTACACATTCGATTATATTTGTATTCAATATTGGTTGTGACTTATTCGTAAATGTCCGAACGGTCCACTGCTTTATATACAGTCACAGTTGTACCGACGTTTGTTGTGATGTATGTGATGTTGCTGAATTCTAAAAGAAAGAGAATTTTGTGTCGATGATCTTTGGTGTGACCCACTCTCCGAATGCCAGCAAACTGTAAATCGTCGCCATTGTTGCACCTTGTTCACGAAGCAGACGAACCACATGTTTGTGTTTCCGGTTTGCCGCGTATGTCACCGGTGTTCTATTACAACTATCCACTGCTTCAATGTCCGCCCCTTTAGTTAACAACAAGTTGATTATGTCCATATCACCGCGTAAACATGCTAGATGTAATGGAGTGCACATGCTAGGAAGTCCTTCCGGTTGACCCATTTGAGTATTGACATCTACACCGGAAGTGAGGTATACTTTGAGTAACTTCTCTGATCCTTGTAGTACGCATGCGTGTAAAGGCGTCCATCCACCTATGTCCGTTGTCATAATCTGTACAGCATAACTTTTGCGTTCGTTTATGAGCTTCTTCATTTGGCGAATTAGTTTTTGTTCGTCGTTGCGCATCCGTGCCATTACTTTGGTTACAAGTTCAAGGGCTGATCCTCTTCTTTTTAGTCCGCGGGAAAACGTAGGAGTAGCGCATTGTTTAGTACTTGACATCACTGAAGACGGATGTCCTAGAAAAGAAAGAACCCAGGCGCATGCAGCAAACTTGTGTTAAATTAAATGGTATTCTTTGAAAACATCATTATATATGTTTCACATTTAATCCAAAAACAAGGTCGTAATAGCATAACGTCGACGTATAGGCTTTACGCTTCCTGTAAATATTTAATACACAACGCAGCTTAGTTAATTGTAGTTGTACATTCCTTTTTAAAAACAATCCCTTATAAATGAATCGAAAAAGCATGGATCTACTCACGTTCTGTTTATCAATAGTTGGATAACAAACAACGATGTATTTCCCCCACGATGTTATTATGTTGAAGTTCTAGTCGAGACCGCCGCTGCTTTCGTTGATGGGCTGCCTTTTTATACCACGGTTAATTTAAGCAATATACGTATTATATGAAACGTGTTTAAGACCCTAATACTATGACCTCCTTTCCGATGCTGAGAACTCCATGGAAACTAAAGAGCCACAGGAAGATTACTTCTGCCTTTCTTGTATACACACTTAAAAATGACATTTGTAAAGAGAATCCGTGCTTAAATACGTCATCTGGAAAATAAGGATATGTTTAGACATTCATTCCAGCAACATTTGTCTAAGCTCACGTAAACATCGGAATAATGAAAATAGAAATGATGTTATCGAATCGTTGTTTAATCAGTCACACGTAAATAATACCTCCACATATTTTCCTTAATATAACTATTTGTTTCCCTGAATCTGTCTTAATTAAGGTGGTTATGTCGACATATATATCTATATTAGGAGATCGTATATAATTCTACTGTTATCCTATTAAAATCATGTCCGAAATCGTGATTCCTACATTGGTCATACCTAGTTATGTATCAATACCAGTAACTAGTGGATGCCAAGTGTACACATTTATAGCAGATCTGTAGCGAAACACTTTCTTTAACTACATCGAATAAACACACACACACACACACACACACACACGCTGTTTAATGTTCAACCTTTTTCTTTAATACATAATTCCACAAACAAGCGTTATAGTAAACACGATATAAATGAAATACTGTTTTCTTTTCTTTTAAACACTTTAAACCTTTAAACTCAATGCACGTTTTTAACACTCCCTAATATTCACAAATCATCAAACATATATAGGAAAAAATAGCTTCAACAGCATGGATCACGTGGGGCACGTTTTAAACGATTATTTTAACCAAAGAAAACACGTGCCTCACTAGTGGTAGTAAAACATTACGAAGCTTATCTCCAGGTAAAAATAGAAGTTGTCATTACAAAGTCACTGGTGGGGCTGAACTTTATGAGAGAATCGTGTCTGTTAAAGTTGTTGGTCATTGTTATTCTAGTTTTCAAGCGCTATCCTAGTACATGTTGTTTAATACACGGTAGTTGTTTTTTGTAGAAACTTTTTAAACAAATACCTTAAAATTAGAATCACAACCTTTAATCAACGTAGTCTAGAAAATGCCAAATAAAATAAAAGATTTGTTTCTAGATCATGTTTTATACTCGATTAATGTTGCATTCAATATACCTACGTAACATGTGTTTTTTTTCTATCTAAACTAATGTTCAACGCTAATGTATCTGTAAGTAAAAGTACATCTTTGTTTGTATATCTATAATAATGATTCCTATGTAGTATGTTTGATACCAACACTCACGTATTCTGTTATGTTTTTTATATATATGGTGACCATGCTTTACTTGAGTGAGTTCATTTCAATCTCTGAAGTAAACTTATTGTTAAGTCGTCTGAATTTATAGGTGGGTTGGCATTTGCCTGAAGGTTCTTAGTGTGTTTATACATGTTTGTGATAACTCTGGTTTTAACGTGGTTTTGTACATTGCTTATTGTGCTGAGAATGTCTTATGTATAATTATGTATGTACAAAGAAAAGACAGAAATAAAGAAAATAATCTAAATGTCGACGTTAAAATCTCATTAGTACCTAATTGTTGACTATTACTATATAAAGTTTCACGCACATAGCAGTTCGTTTCAGTACAAATTGGTTCTGATGACACTCAATCATTAGGTTACTTGATAATGAACTGTCACATGAGTTCAGCTGTTAGAAGCAAATGTAGTTTTACGTATACACTAATAGATGATCAGAGATAAACTATTAACAATAAACTACGGTAGCTAATTTCGGCCACAATCATCCTGGTATCGTGTCGCAGGTGGAAGGGGTTGTGTACATTATTATTAAACAGCAATGGGTCTCAATGGGTAACTCCTATAACCTGTCATCAAACTAGGAATGCTTCATCAATCCACAATGCTCGGAACTGTCTGACTTAAAAAAAAATGTTTTAATTTTTCAATGGATAACGCCATTTAGGAGGGTGAAAAAACCCTTTTTGGTACGCCGGATGTCGGGCCATTTTAAGCGGTATTCCGGATGTTGAGGGTCGGTACGCTGGATGCCACTTTTGGAGCAAATTAGATTCGGATGCCATGAATTGAAAAGTAAAAATGATTTTAGAACACAAACAGTCGTAATTCATCAAATCATCTTTTAACTAATATCAGCAGAAACTCATTTTGTAAACACAATTGTGCATGCTAATACCAGAACATAAAGGGCAGCATACGAGTCGGTTGTTGCCGGGTTTTATATAGCCGTTGTATGGTAGGCGCTAACCTTTTATTTCTCCTACTATTAGACGAACAGTTCAGGCTGTTAATGAAGTTTAAACCGGGTGCAATCGTGTTTTAGAAATGTGCTGAAGATTACAATTAAAGAATAACACAAAATGGTCGAATGGCGAAATCATGTATACAATGTATGCCTTTTAAAATGATTGATACCTCAAACAATATGTCCGGTTGAAACTGATTATTTGTTTTGAAAATAAACTAGTACTATGGAAGTCTGCCAGGGAAGTAACCAACAAGCATAGTAATACAGAAATACAATTTAAACTAAAAATCATGTCTTTTAAAGTTTGCAAATACATGTGTGTTCAAAAGGCGAATGTTGGAAGTAATAAAAAAATCAACGAGATACCAACAACTTTACATTGTATCGTATAGTCGTATTAAGAGAAATTTCAGTGATGAACATATTTCCACATTCAATAGCTCCCCCAAAAGTCGTCCACCACAGTCTTCGGAAAGCATCAGAATGCGTCATTTAGCTTTCTTGCTACCAACATCTTCTAAGCAGTTCAAACTTCCAAAACACCGTTTCAAATGGCGCCAGAATGCACCATTTAGCTGACTGTTTTCAATTTTGCTAAGCAGTTCAAGCTTCGAAAACGTCGTTTCAAATAGCATCAAAATGCACCATTTCTTCTTGCTTTTCAAAGATTTCTCATCAGTTCCAACTTCAAGAACATCGTTTCAAATAGCGGCAGAATGCACCATATATCGTCTTTGATTTCAAAAAGTTCTCAGCTGTTTCAACTTCAGAAAAAATAGTTTCTTATAGCGTCAGAATGCACCATCTATTGTCCTTGCTTTCAACATTTTCTCAACATTTTCAACTTCCAAAAACATCGTTCAAAATGCGCAATAATGCACCTTTTAGTGTCCTTAGTTTTAAAACTCTCTCAGCAAGGCCAACTTTGGTTTATAGGTCAGTGCTTTAGGTAATGAACATACACATTGATATCTGTGAACACTCACAGTTTTATATTATAGTTATAAGTATTTATAGTAGATCATATTGACCGGCCTGTGACACAGTCAGACAAGATAACTGTTTGCATTATTAAAAATGTTTAAATTTCGTGCTGTTTAGGTTTCAACTGTGTTATCAATTCACAAGTACAACCAAACACTGTCATTAAATCATGCGTTTTACAAATAAAATCAATACATCTCCCGCACCCACCGGAAAGGTCTCCATCGAAAAGTCTAAGGAACGAAAATATTGCAACACAGAAGTGTTTTTCCTTAAACCTTTTTATCAATTAGTATTCTGGATTCCAGTTCAAAATTAATTGGTATTCCGGAGGCCGAGGGGGAAGGGGTGACACACTCATATACTCGTATATGTATGTATTACTTATTATACATTTTTGCCTCTGGCTGTCTATAAAACTTGCATATACTGTAAGTGTGTAATAGCCTTGAAAACCCTAACTTTTGATCTCATGTTACTTCGTGATTGAGTTACATTCTTTTCCACCTTTTGTGGTACTTAGTTCATTACAGCGGGTTATACTGTACATGAAATTATATAAACAGTCACATATATATCATGTTTCAGGTCCATTTATATAATCACGTTTTTGTTGATCTGCTATACTTGGTTTAGAAAAGGGTCATTGTATTTTCTATCAATATATTGTGTTTGTGTTGGTTTTTTGCTAGTTCATAGCGATGCAAACGATCTCTGCGTTTTCAGTTCACTGGCGTAATGATTCATACGGCGTATTTTGATTGGATGTCCGTTAGCTAATTTGAATAATCAAAGTAGTACCAGGACTGATAACAATGAAAACATCCAATGAAAATAGTTTCCCTAACAAGACAAGCTAATTGTAGACTGAGCAAGCGCTGAAACAGCATTAGATGCTCGTAAATTAATCTGCGTAAGATTCAGCACTTTCTGCTCAAAGTGTCGTATTGTCTGTTCGTGTATATTTATGTCTGCGTTTTTCATTGCTCATCTCCCATGCAGAGTAGTCGTTCTTTGCAGTCTCTCTCAGTTTCTGCTTGCCAAGAGAGATCACTGCGTAGGAGATTTCTCATTGTTATAAATAGGCATCAGAGGGCAATTATCTCCCCTTGGTTGACCACAATAAGGAAGATAATACTCCGGAAATAGCACCTGCTTTAAATTGACTGTAACACTTGATTGTTGAATGAAATGGCTGGAGATGCAGTGCTGTTCTGTTAGAGTGAGCATGAAATAGGAGAATCATGTGCATTTTGATGAATTTTATATGTTAGAATGTACATAATGAG
>ENA-OREC01000823-OREC01000823.1-marine-metagenome-genome-assembly--contig:-NODE-823-length-13884-cov-12.957847_pt1 | contig 13884 bp, 4 predicted proteins | sample MGYA00248626_ERZ508543 | MGnify/ENA primary metagenome ERZ508543 (study PRJEB26211, sample SAMN05518279) | marine metagenome | isolation source: Puget Sound, Washington, USA | host: Bankia setacea... | reverse complement strand
AGGGATGGAGGGAGGGAGGGAGGTAGGGAGATCTAATAAATAATGGAATACATTTCTAAGTACAATATTTCCCACCACATACCAGTTATGATATAAATTATTGTTAGCGCTTCCTCCAACCAGCCTTAGTCAACATGTTGCTGTGCAGATATCAAGTTTAGTATGTTGTCAATTGTCATACTGAAGTCACTGTGTTAGGAAAGAATGCATAAGTATGAAAAGCATGTTACTTATATAGATGATGTGCGTTTTGTGTATGTTCCTTATTGTTCTTGAGCTCTGTTGACAAAGACTGCCTATGGATCTAAGTGCCTGGCCTTTTGGGTTTGGTTTTCTTTCTCTTATTTCTATAAATGTTTACAGTTTTGAAAGCATGACCATGTTCAACACATTTCTATTAACCTAAGAAAAAAGAGAGTCTTCTAAAGATTGTGTGGGAAAAATAGTATTTACTAACTCACCAAACACAAATGCAGCATGCAATGTCAAGACACCATTCTTCACATGAGGGGACACCAGCCCTATGAACAACAGGGCATTGGCAACCTGGTAAATAAAACATCTACATATTATGCATGCATCAGTATGTTGCTTTTCAATGTACTTTACTCTTAATTGTTTCTTTTCACTTAAAGCAGATCATGATGACATCTGACAAAGGCATCATTTTAATTCACAAGACTATCTCGAAAAGACAATTATAAAAGGGCCTATGATGTCTTATCGCTGAAATCTTGCTGACTGACATGTTCAATGATACGGCTGATAAACATGTACAAACTACATCCAAACTCCAAACATACGAACATATGTTTTGTAAGCAAGCAGTGCGCATATGGGGCTGTTAGAGTCTTAGTTCAGAAGGAAAACACTTAAACTACCTGTAAATGTAGTGTTATATTTGTGGTGAAGCCTATGTCTTTTAGAGGTTTTAATGATATAGAGTTCCATACATTTGGTACAAAACAACTGTCTGGCAGCTTAAACAAAATCAAGCACTATTATTATGTGTGGGTTTGTTGATATGTAAACATCCATCTTTAAAGGGATTGTGTCCCAGATGACCAACTGACGTAAACAAAATAAAACTTTCGATTTTAAGAAAATCACAGTACAATTTGTATGTGAGGCATTGGAATTTGACCACTGATATATTACATAACATAAGAAACGCTGAAAGAATACCGTTTTCACTTTATTTTCTATCATATTGTGGAGTCATCACGTTACATCCCCCGTGACTGTTCGTACATGCGCACTACAGAAATCTAATTGAATACGGGTGCCTTTATGGCTCCAATAAAGACTGACAGCGCTAAAAAGCCTACTACTGATGCACTTTAGAGTGTCGGTAGGCCAATAATATATGTGTGTGGAGATACTTTTATACTCTGCCATTTTGTTTACATCTAAATTTACTGATCATGTGATCACTGCAAGGTGCCCGTGTGACGAAATTCCCGGTATTTTTAAACAAGCAAACCCATTCTCCAGAGAGAGAGGTGAAAAAGAAATTCTTATATTTCATTAAACCAATTCATTTTTGAGCATCATTAAACTTTATTCACACAAAGAATAACATTTAAAGACGAAAGCAAGCTTATTTATATTTTAGGTCATCTGTGAGGCAGTCCTTTGAACAGAATTACAGTTATGTTAACATTACCTGATAGAGTGAATGATTTGGTGATTTCCAGCTACTGCAGCCTACAGACAGTTTGTTCCAGTTGGCTGAGATGACTGAATCATTGCCAAAGTTTGCATCTTCCACTAGAGACGTTGTGTTCAGCATCCTCGCCACCTAACATGTACAAATGGCAGAGTTACAAGGCCCTCAAACTCATCTTCATTTAACTGAAATTGAATAAAAAATAAGGAAGTTGACTAAAGGGACTTAATAATTACATGCCTATATTACAACTTAAGCTTGTTTGGTAAATCTGAAGTAATCTGTATGCAGAGGTGTCACATATAATACATGGGGGTAAAACACTCAAAAACAAATTCATATTGATTTTTGGATAATGTTTATTTAATTGTTGGAGAATAAGTCACATCAACTTTTCTATCTACATGTATTTCATGTTGTTAAGGGTGTAGTAAATGCATGATGATCTATTGCTTTAGCATCTAATGAGTAATTAATATAGTTCTCCTTGGCTACAAAGCATTTTTTTTTATATTTATGTTATTTAAATACAATAAAATATTTAAATTTCACAAAAATAACAAATATTGATAGATACCTACCGTATATAAGCCTTATTTTATGAGACTCCTAATAGAGTTTTGTCAATCTAATTCAAAGAAAAAAAACTGTATGATTATGACATAATGATCGCATAGATTGATATGTGTCATGCTATATAAAACAAATTATCCGATGACTAGATGATCCTTGGTCAGATCTAAATAAATGGTTAAGATGATTGCTTATGTAGACAACACAATTCACTCCCCTTAAAGCTTCTTTATTGTAGTACTTATGTAGACAACACAGCCAATTCACTCCCCTTAAAGCTTCTTTATTGTAGTACTTATACGCCATGCAGTAGACTTAAACGAATTTCTAATTGGCTACTATATAAAATATGATAGTTTTGCAATATATTTAATCAATACATTTAAAATTTGGTTATTTTGTATTATGCACACCGGTCTATGGATTTACAGAAATGATACCTGTTTTTATATATAAAACTATCCGTGCGGAACAGTATGTGAAAATAGCACTATGTGCTCGGGCTTCTTCTCGTGCACGGCAAGGTAGTTGTCATTTTTTGGTAGGAAAGTATTCTTTGTGGATTGTCTTGTATGAAAAAACATTAAATATGGCAAAAATGAGTATAACATAACAGAGTGCGCAAAAGCGCTTCAATGTACACAAAAATAAATTGTACGCATTCAATGACGATGTGACATCCAAATGATGTCATTCGTCCGGTTCTTTAACCTCATATCCGCTTCAATCGTGATATGATGTTGTCAAAGAATAATACACCACGTCATGCGGCTTTTTAATATCCAAATGACTATACTAAAATATGTATCCAGTGTTAGGGAGTAAATACAGAAATGAGTACATGTATTTTAATACACATACATTTCCTTTTCTTTAATAGAAGCAATAAACCAACTGACCTAGCACAATCTTCCTTAGTTTAAGTAACTGTTCTCAATGTTAGTACGAGATTTTGACCTGTAACTGATATGGAGAAAAAAACTCACTGAACAAAAAACAATGAACAGGAAAGTACTATTTATTATTAATATTAAGTTTGATTAACCATATTCGGCTAAAGTGTAAAAAACTGTACCTTACGTGTTAAGAAGATGCGTTAGATATTAGACCAACTTGTTTTACAAGAGGTTGTCTAAATATTTAGACAGATACAGAAAACAGACAAAAACAAATGCTGATCTGATTAATTACCTGAAAAAATCTATAATACACTCGCGTTCGTTCCCAGGCCAAATAAAACGACCCCCTAGTAAGTATTTAACATTATATTTTCAAAGGCTATCGTGGCAAAAAATCCAGAAAAAATGTTTTCTCAAAATCGGCATTACATACGGTAGTAGTGCATCCTAATGTTGGGTTGTTAGAAGTGTAGGTGTATATGTTTATGTGTTATCTATGATTTTGGGTCGAGTTGTCTTGAGGTCAAATTATCCATACAATGTATGTAGTGGTACGAATCATCAGGGAGCGCAATGACTCGATACCGTTTAATTTGCGGCATTTGATTCTGACCCAAAACGTAACGATACATTAATCATCTGCAAAATATTTCAAAAAATATAACAATTATTTTGTCAACTCTTATGTGAACATAAAATAGTTTGTGACAGTTCTATGAAGATGATAAAATTAATCAGTTGAGTTAATCGAGATATTCACCAAAATATGTAATTGCCCGCAGCGGGGCTCTTAGATACCCGCGTTTTAAATATCTCTTGAGTGCACATCCCAGAATGCTTCAACAAAAATGGTGCGTAAAACTTAATTTCTCAAGAACATGCATAATAAACCATGTTTTAGTATCCTTTAAAGTATCAACTCAATGCATAACTGACATCAACGTGATTATAATTAAAAAATACAATCGTTTCGTCTCCTATGGTTCAACGTGTCTCTTAAGATGGACATAATTCAGGCGTATAATGTGAAACATGACAACTGGAATGTTGGAACTGCTTTGTTGACATAAGCACTTTGTAAATTAACTTTTACTTCGCCATTCGTAAAAGGGTACACAGTGTAACAATTAGCATGTATGTCTGTAGTTAACCGAAATAGGCTTAACAAGTTAACAAGTTCAGCAATTGATTCCCCATTTTAGTGTGTTTTTTCTTCAATTTAATAACACAAAAAGATGTTTTTATTTAGTTTTACACATCAACGTGATAATGTGTATGCCTAACTTATAATGACAAAACAAAGTTAATGGGGCACTACCGACATAACCTCCCTCATTTCGCGCACCTGCTGTCTTGGTAGTTCCGGTTTGACTTATACGTAGGCTGATGTGGTGGTGTAACAAGCACATTGTTGCACAGTATCTTTTGCCCCATCATGTAAACACCATCGTCTTTATTTAAAGTTGTATTAAAAGGACATTATGTAAGCAAAGAATTTCCGGAATTCCCACACCGACGAGTATACATTTTGAATGGCTAAAGTGGCAACCCGGGAGATTGAGTTTTTGTGGCTTTCCTGTTAAATACCGGATTTTTTTGGGGGGAAAGGGTTAAATAGTGTTCAAATAATAAACACATCAAACTATGTCAACTAAAATGGCTTAAATCAAGCTAAGATAGATCCAGTTAAAGATCATCCGAAATATGGACACCTCCGAATACCTTTCCTTAAATTTAATATATCGTCTATAAAATGACAATGGAAACAATAATCTTTCTACTAAATCATATGGTGACTTATTATATCACTGTTGATTTGCGAAAGATTGTGTTAAAGTGTAAATTTACACAAAATATCACGTCCGTATCAAGCAATTATTCGATAGAAAATCCTTACTATCTTCATAGGACATGTATTGGGGAAATCAACCAGAACTACCCAGTGACAAGGGAAGTAACTGATCGAGGGGCGCAACTCGGATATCGGTAGTCCCCCCATTGTCATGTTAGAAATGAAACCCTTATTCCCACACTTAATGAGGACTGTCCTTTATTAAACAGACCAGGCGATCTTGTCCTGACACATTTCTCACACTAAACATTTCTTTGTCATCAAAATCTATAATTCTCTTTGGTATCATTGCCAAACTATTTGGACCAGATTTAAGAGTTCTGTAATTGGTGTTGTTGTTTTTTAGCTTTGTTAGAAATAATACATAGTTTTGTTATTATTTGCAGCTAAGGTCAGTTATGTCTTGGCATTTGGTGTGATTTGTTTGAGATATGGCATCTAGAGGAAGACGTCAGGCAGCAAAAAGACAAGAAGAATACGATACATACAGCAGTGACACCGATTACTATTCTGAAAACGAGGACAGAAGAAAAGCCTGCATTAAAAGGACAAGGTTTGTATTCTTTGACACAGTACTTGCTGCTTAAGTCTTATAGGCCAACATAACTATACTAACATTAACAATAATACAAACCGTTACTGTTAGTCACACTGAGGCATTGCCCATTGTCTGACAGTTTTTACTGTTGACTTCGCATAGACCGACTTATTATTACACATGTATTTCTATAATATAAACAAAGAAATAAGAAATGTTTTTATGTGTTTTCAAAGTCAACACGGTATGATCTATTTATTAAGTTTACAATTTTAATGACAACAATCACACTTTTCATATATATGAGAAAAAGATTTGCCAGACATTTTTATGTATATTATTACTATATTTAAATGTCTAAATGCACATCCCTAATGAGTGACTTTTGAGTTCAATTTAAAAATCGTATCTCTTGGCTACAGTTAATGCACAACTAACCAGCATTAAACTACCAAGGTAAGGCTTGATTTCTAGACTAATTTAAGCAAAGCCTAAACTCGAACAAATGAATTTGTCATTACAGCTCACTTGGTGCAGTTAGGAGAAAACCGTGTTTGGTAAATAGAGCTAGATCTGCCAGTTTTGAGAACTCCAGTAATGATGATGGAGATGTGAGTGTCTCCTCTGTTTGCTCTACACCAGGAAGGTCACGAAGATCATCAAGAAATCAAGATAGTTTTAGCCTTGTAAGCATTCTCACATCTTTATCAACCCTTTTTATTCATTACAGTGACTGAGCTTCTGATCAAAGAAACTCATTTTTTTTATAAATTTGATTGTCTTCTCAAATTCGCGTTGGTTATTTGAGTTTGGATGCTATGTAAATCCATGAGCTATAACCCATAACACCTGAACAGTCAGTTTGGATCTAGAGATGAAAGAAAAATGGTTGCGTATTTAGTAATTTACGTCACACACACAAATAACAAGGCATTTTTAGGCGTGACTTTGGTTCAAATAATTAAACTTTTATTTGGTTGTAAAAAAAGCTGAATTTCCAATGATTACTGTTTATGTGTGTTTGTTGAAGGACTGTACATCGGGCTTCTTTGATCCCGGTATGGAGGGTGAAGATGGTAAAATCATTGTAGTGAACAGCCAGAAGGCTTTGGGTGGATTACCCAGAGACACGTCAAGTCCACGGCTGGGGGAGAGAATCACTCTGCTGGTAGATGAGAAGAGATTTGTAGTTGATCCAGAAATGTTCAGACAACATCCTAACACTATGCTGGGCAGGTATGTAACATTGTTTACCTTTTTCCTTTTAAATGTGAATAATGAATTATGTTGAGACACTTTACATGTAATGCACATTACACCTAATTGAACATTTGTAAATTCTATGTCACTTATATACATGTACAACAAGCTTCAAGTTATACATATAAAGAGAATATGATCATGGAAACATTTCTTTAGTTACATTTATTGAGTTACTCCTTATTTGTAAACTTGATGTATTTTTGATAGAAAGCTAAAAAGAATTTTTGTTTTACAGGATGTTTACCTCTTCCATTGAGCACAACTTTACTAGGCCAAATGAGCGTGGTGAATTTGAAGTGGCCGAGGGATTTTCAGCACCCGTGTTTAGAGCCATTCTTGTAAGTGTATCATGTAGATTTGAAACTTGGTTTGTTAATTCAGCTTAGATAAGACACAGGAAAAGTGTTAGTGAATACAAACCATGCAGACATATCTCTAAGATTAACAACCGCTTAAGTCTGTCTTTCACAATTTACTAAACACTAAAATAACAATAACCTTCCAGTTATAGTTGAGATAAGTGGTTACTCTATACATGAATAAGCTCTATACAGGTGAAAAACGACAGGTTAGATATTGGTAAAAACTGATATTGGTAAAAACTGAGTCAGTCCAGAAATAATATTAGAAATTTCACATAAGACAAAGTACAAAAGAATTCTTCGAACCAATAGAAGTGTCCAGTCTCACAATCTCTGATATATGTTAATTGTTTGCATACTATATATGGCCAGTACCTGTTAGAGAACATGTACATGATGTTTACCTACTATTTCAGGATTACTATAGAGATGGTATTATACGTTGTCCACCCAATGTTACAGTACAAGAGTTGAGGGAAGCCTGTGATTACCTGCTCATACCTTTTGATTCTATGACCATCAAATGCCAGAATCTGAGTAAGTTGCGGTTTTCTTTGTAAGTATAACTATAGTGTTGAACAACTTGGCTGAAATATAGTAAACAATTAACTGCCTCTATTATGACCACATGTTTATTCGTCCCAAACAGTCTTATTTCAATTTGATTGGGCTTGATATATAGACCAACTAGTTGTTAAGACCACTTTATCGATCTCAAGTGTGGTCTTATTAATGGAACTTCAATGTAGTTTTTTTTAAGCATTCGACTTTTGTCGGTTCTGTTTGGTCATTCAGTTTTTTCATCCCCGTCACAACGGCCAATGACCTCCAACATCGAAGGATTTTCTATCCCAGATTTTATCCATTACATTTATTTTCCTACCTTTATTCTCGAGAAAGAGCCAGTATTTCCCTTTTTAATGTTCAGTGCTTTGGTATGACGCGGTCCTTGACTAGGGATTGAACCCGGGACCTCCCGCACTCGAAGCCAGCACTCTACCACTAGGCTATCGAGGAGGCGGTTTCACTGTATTAAAAAATGATACTTAGAAATGCTAAACTTGCTTTAAAGATACCATGGATTGCTGGTTGCTTTTCACTGATGAACAATCCATTCATTCATACCATTGAATGTATACATGCCCAGTCTCTCAGGATAATCTTTTTTAAGAGATGCCACTATTGGCTATTTCAGTTGTGTTGAGGTACATGTTAAAGGTACTTTGTAGAGAATACCTGAACACCAAATACTTTAATGATTCTACTAACAATGTAACACTGCTTTTATTCTAATATTACATTTCTCCAGGGTCATTACTACATGAGCTGTCCAATGAAGGGGCCAGACAACAGTTTCAATCGTTTGTGGAAGAGATGATCCTACCACAGATGTGTGAATGTGCTCAGGTAAAATCTGCCCCCTTACAAGTGCATGTTTCATCTTTATTGGTTTAAACTGTGTAGATTCTTTGGAGAGAAAGTAATATTTGATGGGTAAATCAAAAGAGTTCTAACTTCTCCTTCATTAAATAGCAGTTAGAACCCTTAAATCTGTCCAAATGATCTCCATAAAACATAACACATTTCATGTAGGAAATCACAATACTCACATTAGTCTTTCATAAAAAACATTCATCAAGATGAAGTGGATAGAGCTTCAGATTGTGTAGTCAATGAATTGCCTGTAAGGGGGGTAAGAACTCAATCAAGATCCCTGGACAAGAGAGTTTACCTGCATTGCCCTGTCTGTAACTGTTGGTTCCAAAACCAGATTCAAGCATGCTTTTATATGGGGAATTCCACCACAATCAAACTAAGTTGAATTAGTATAAACATTGATCCTATTACAGCGTGGAGATAGAGAGTGTCATATTGTGGTGCTATGTGATGATGACATTGTAGACTGGGACGAGGAATACCCTCCACAGATGGGAGACGACAACCCGCAAAGTAAGACCAAATTGCATTAACAATGGTTCTCTTTAAACAATGATCTTCTAAACATTGGTAGTAGATCGTTCTGATTATTTGATTCACACAGAAACTGATGTGCTTTTGTGGAATTTTAATTATTTGGTATTTACTCCTTGAATGTTGAACGTATTGGGTATTTGTTGTTTTTTATTGGATATTTGTCAAGTCATATTTTGAAACTTTTTCTACTATGTTGTCTATAGAATATGTCCTTGGATTCATTAGTTTCTTGTTAAACATTGTCCCATTTGTCTCTCTAAACAATAACTCTACTTTCAGTTATCCACAGTGGTAACATGCACAGGTTCTTCAAGTACATAGAAAACAGAGAGGTTGCCAAACAAGTGCTCAAAGAACGAGGCCTGAAGAAAATCAAAATTGGCATTGAAGGTTTGTTGTTAGCTTGTTCTTGAGTTGTTTAAACTAAGGATCCTCATATAATCTTAGCTTTGATTGCTTCTGAATGGAACTAACGAAAGACACTGGATTCAACGTTTGATTAAAGGTACTCATTGTCTTACTTTAACAACTATTAAATTCAATCGAAAGATTTTGCAAGTAGGATTTCTACCTGTGTATGTTCCTTTATAATTGTTACTAGGCTTTGCATGTTTTATGCTCCAGTATGGAATTTAGTCAGGCTTATGTGTTCATTTTAGGATACCCAACCTACAAAGAAAAGATTAAAAGAAGGCGTGGTGGAAGACCAGAAGGTTTGTACTCTACTTTTAACATATCAAATCTTTAGTCAGATTGTATATAAAAGTGCTGTCCTTTTGTTAACATGTTTATAAACAGAATATAGAACTATTAAACCAATGTTAAAAATGACACATTTAAGTGTTGGCATTGTATGAGAATCCCTAAGAATATGAACAGTTTAACAGTTTATTTGAACTCCAGAAAATCATAGATCCAAGTGGCTAGACAAAATACAGTAAACAAATGATATATGTTATGGTTTATTGTTAGGTGTCTAGGTGTGTCAGGTATTATTGATTGTTTGACCTATCTTTACACTTTATTGATGTATTACAGTGATCTACAACTATGTACAGAGACCGTTTCTACGTATGTCGTGGGAGAAGGAGGAGGCAAAGAGTCGTCATGTTGACTTCCAGTGTGTCAAGTCCAAGTCTATAACCAACATAGCAGAGGCCAGTGCAGACCCAGCCAATGATCACGCGCCCCCACCCACACCAGGGGTTGTACAACAGCAAGGTGCAGATGGCTCTATCCAGGTCATCCCACCACAACCATCACCATCGGAACCATATGTAGACATAAACCTGTTACAGGGCGATGTGGATTGATGTAGACACACTGAAATACTGTAAACTACTTACATCTGTGAAGAGACTAGGTTTTTGGGATTTTTCTAGCTTAAGAAATTATCTTGTGGTTCATTAAGAATGTGTAGAAAGTTCAATATCGATATGGGATACCTATAATTTTGGTTCCCTTTTATTTAACGAGAACTCCTAAGAATTCTTAAAACATTGAACTTGGATACAAAAACAACAGAAAAATCTAACTGAAACTAGTCACTCACAAGTAAGTAGTTGTTGTACGGTAGTTTCAGTAAAAACATAAATAGCATAAAGATGTATCTTACGTGCTGCCTACATAATCTACTAGAGTCATAGAGGTCAAAATCAAACCAGTAGATGTAGTCGGGGGAGACGGAGCAAAATAACACATATAATGAACTATGATGCTGTACCAGACACTTTGATTTGTTCAGGCTACCAACCATTGGCTTACCTGGTTAAACATGTGTACAGTATCTTGTTCCTAGTAGCATTACATTTGTATTTAAGTATTTTAACTGTATGATATGTTAATGGACAGTATTTGTACGATGGGCGTATAGAGAATACGTCATACAGTTTTGTTATAGTTTTTGTGCACTTTTTCACCAAATATAATCTGTAGACATGTTTTAACACTGTGGTTATGGATATAGTCACCAATGATAAGAATTTGTAAATTTATTTTTGTACTACACTTAGAATAGTAAATGTTGTTTTTTATTGATAAGGCTCCCACATTGAAGATCTGAGACAGTTATATAGTACACCCATGTGTGCAAATGTGTCCTTATGTCTGGGAAGTGCCAAAGAGTTAATGTGCAAAACAGAAATGATAACACTGCCATATTTTGTTAAGATATTATAATTAGGTATAATGGTTAAAAGACGACAACACAAAACCACCAGGTGACGTTTTGTATTTGAAAATCTCAGCAGCAATATTATTTAAAGAAAACTACATATTCTAAAACGAGCATGTTGAGCTGCTACAAAGTAATCCAAGTACCTGCAGCTGCTGCCAACATTGTAATCCTCTGTATTGTGGATCCTTCAATGTACTTTCAGTCTAAATAAATGTGTACTCCTTATAGAAGAATGTAACCCTTGTAAATTATCTTCACACTAATGTTACTTATCTTGCATATGTCCATCACAAAATGCACCATACTTGAACTGTAAATGGGAGTATTAGTCAAAGATATTTTATTTGTTTACCATAAAAGATATTAGAAATTCTGATTACATATAGTTAATGATAGTCTACTTTGGCATTGAATGACACAAGAATTGATCTTTTTGTTTAGAACAAAACTTTCGTTAGTTTACCATAAATGAATAGTATTGACTTTATGTAAGTAATTGAAATTATCTAAGTTGGTGTTTATTATTAGATAACACAGAGATAGTCTTTTAGAAAATATCTAAGACTTGATTCGTGCAAACAAACACATACTACTATATAGATATACATTGTTAATCTATGTCTAGAGTCTTAAGCATTCCCTTGTGTAGTTTTGTATCTGTTCTGTTTAGGTATTTTTTTTACGGGTATAGAGTTCACATGGTTTTGTTTTATTTTTATCAAATACTGTTCATTTGTGTATTCCGGTGCACATTCTGTTCGGAGGCTTTATGAGTTATTACAACCCTTCTATCATTGCTAGTGAGTAGTTTATATACATGTGTGTGGTATAATGATCTTAGTGTTTGCCAATCATCCTGTATAATCACCATTGAGTTCACTGAATGCCTGCGATGACAGCAAGTTATCATGCAGAGAGGTGAGTAAGTTGCACGGCTCACACATTCATACCGGTACTTGTACTAGAACTTTAGCTAGAATACTTTTAATTGATTACAACATTTGGGTGCTTTTGACATAGTGTTCACAGTGTATCAAAAGGTTTCTGTTGAGTTTGTTAAGTGTGATAGTGTTGACTTTAGGTTCTCATGTAAAGGGACCAACTTATTGTGGAAGGGCATTTTTATTTACTTGGTTGTTGCAAAGAGATAGTGTCATAACCTTGGTGGCATTGCTCTTACAAAAATACTGAGAGAAAAAACAACAATATAGACCACAGCTTTTATCCATTTGGAAAAGTTGTTCATATTCAAACACATGTTTTTTCTAGACAAGACTATTCCAGTTATGTATCTGATGCCTATAGATTGCCTTGACTTATTAATATTAAACAAGGTCTGACTGTTTGGCAGCAAAGGTCAAGGTCATCAAACACAACCTCACTTGAAATGCAGTGTGGACACAACTTATGGTTTTCTTGATAATGAGACAAATTATGACAGATGGGTATCATGAATATATAAGCCAGAACTGCTTGTGCAATCCGGTCAAACATGTAAAAGCAAGATAGCAGAGAGCATTGAATAGTGTAGATTCTGTCCTAGTTGTGTTAGTGTGTATACAGTGTAATTATATAATCAATGTCTGTTAGTGTTTTATATTTTGTACTGGTCTGATCAATAGATTAAAGCAACAATGGTCTATGTGTTGATGTAGAAAGAAGACAGTATAACATTCATGCTTTTTCTTGTACATGTATATATTTGTTCACATTATAGATGGGAGATAGTGATCGTTATAGATAGTAGATAGTGATCGTTATAGATGGGAGATTTAGATACATGTTCTCACTGTGATACTAGATGTAGACTTATGTAAATAGTACAGCTTCTATACACTCACCTAGCTACACATAAATAACTTTTTACAACTTTTATTTACATGTTTTAGTCCTAAATTGAACACTTAGACTGTATAATTCTAGGTATATGCTTAATTGGACACTTTAAGACTGTATAATTCTGGGTATATGCTAGATTGGACACTTTAAGACTGTACAATTCTAGGTTTATGCTTAATTGGACACTTTAAGACTGTATAATTCTGGGTATATGCTAAATTGGACACTTTAAGACTGTATAATTCTGGGTATATGCTAGATTGGACACTTTAAGACTGTACAATTCTAGGTATATGCTTAATTGGACACTTTAAGACTGTATAATTCTGGGTATATGCTAAATTGGACATAAGACTGTACAATTCTAGGTATATCCTAAATTGGACACTTTAAGACTGTATAATTCTAGGTATATCCTAAATTGGACACTTTAAGACTGTACAATTCTAGGTATATCCTAAATTGGACACTTTAAGACTGTATAATTCTAGGTATATGCTAAATTGAACACTTATTGTACAATTCTAGGTATATGTTACAATCAGAGGTCTTCTCTACATTGCAACAATTGTTCATGCTTTCTTCAAAGGAACAACATATTTGGGTTTTTTTCCGAAAAGCAAAACCTCCTTTAAGTTTGCCCTAAATGGCTGATAGGATACGAGATAGCTTAAACTCAGTATTGAAGTTATGTAGGACACAGCTTTATGTTCATGAAATGTGTGCTTATTTCCAGCTA
>ENA-OREC01000822-OREC01000822.1-marine-metagenome-genome-assembly--contig:-NODE-822-length-13886-cov-14.006807_pt1 | contig 13886 bp, 8 predicted proteins | sample MGYA00248626_ERZ508543 | MGnify/ENA primary metagenome ERZ508543 (study PRJEB26211, sample SAMN05518279) | marine metagenome | isolation source: Puget Sound, Washington, USA | host: Bankia setacea... | reverse complement strand
AAGTCTATATTCAGTTTTTTCTCTTTATTTACCAGATGACAGAAATATTTAAGAGGACTTCTTGGTTGACTGTTGGGCTCTCAGTACTCTCACCACAATCTTCTGCTCTTCAATGAGGAAAGCTCTCACAATTCTGAAAATGGACAAAACGTCAATGATTAAAGATAGCATTTTTTCTTTTGGATCCGTCAATGATTAAAGATTTTTTATTTTTGGCCTGAATAACATCAGAATAGTTAAACACAGATTTACTAATTTATCTCTATAGACAAATTTCCAACAAGACCTCAAATAATGTGACAATGTAAAGTTAGTGTTTTGTAGAGTCAATAATGTACCAGGTTAAAAACTTGCTACATGTAAAACAGCTCTACAAGTATTGCTTTATGCACAGATTCCACACCCAACGAACCACAAGGCTCTGTCAGGCTCTACATTGTGCACAATCAGAAAGCATAGGAAGTATCTTATTTTCAGTTTCTAGGTCTTTATTTTCAAAGCCCTTCCCTTCCTACCAACATAATAAGACTAGGGTAAACTTAATGTCAAGTCTTGATTATGGCTTAAGAATACCACAAGATAATCTTCAGTTTAATAACAGCGAAACAACATACATATTACGATAGTCTCTTCCTCAGTCCGATAAAAAAAGTAAAGAACACAAACAAGACATTAGAACAGAACAAAAGTGTGTGACTAAACTTAATGCTAACATGTGTCCAGAAAAGCTATTTCAAATTGTTAGTTAACCAGAGATGATGAGAATACATGACTTCACCAAATCAAGCATTGAACAGCTTACACCAACACATTAATTAAAGGTCATCATAAAGTGTCATGTACTGTATGTAGACATTAGTTAAGTACCAGGTTAAAAACTAGATACATGTAAAACAGCTCTACAAGTATTGCTTTATGCACAGATTCCACACCCAACGAACCACAAGGCTCTGTCAGGCTCTACATTGTGCACAATCAGAAAGCATAGGAAGTATCTTATTTTCAGTTTCTAGGTCTTTATTTTCAAAGCCCTTCCCTTCCTACCAACATAATAAGACTAGGGTAAACTTAATGTCAAGTCTTGATTATGGCTTAAGAATACCACAAGATAATCTTCAGTTTAATAACAGCGAAACAACATACATATTACGATAGTCTCTTCCTCAGTCCGATAAAAAAAGTAAAGAACACAAACAAGACATTAGAACAGAACAAAAGTGTGTGACTAAACTTAATGCTAACATGTGTCCAGAAAAGCTATTTCAAATTGTTAGTTAACCAGAGATGATGAGAATACATGACTTCACCAAATCAAGCATTGAACAGCTTACACCAACACATTAATTAAAGGTCATCATAAAGTGTCATGTACTGTATGTAGACATTAGTTAAGTACCAGGTTAAAAACTTGCTACATGTAAACTAGGTCTACAATTATTACTTTATGCACAGATTCCACACCCAACGAACCACAAGGCTCTGTCAGGCTCTACATTATGCACATTATCCACTATCAGAAACCTATTTTTAAGTTTCTAGTTGATTATTCCTCTAAAGCTTTCCATTAACAAAGTAGGATTTTGAGGACTACCAACATATATATAACAATCAATTATCGTACAGCAAAACAATTGATTAAAGATGTATAAAGCCAATAGACCTGCTTTACCCATGTTTTTGTTACAAAAAAGATCTATTTATGATATACCATTTCTTAAAGACAAAAGTTTCTCAATAACTAGACTGCTTCTTGATAATTCAACCATGTGTATGCATACTCATTAAGCCAGAAATCCACCTGTCTATTGGAAGACAGGACTAAACTACAGGAATGAAAATCCAAATTATGATTAGTAGTACTATTGATCTGATAGTGACCTTTCCAATTGGACATCAAATTATGAAATATTACGGCGTGCTATAAAGTCAGCAAGTCTGTATTTGTATGTCAAATGTCACCATAACTTTGATCTGCACTGTATTGTAGACACTAGTTAAGTACCATGTCAATATGACTTGATACACGTATAACAGGTCTACAAGTATTGCTTTATGCACAGATTCCACACCCAACGAACCACAAGGCTCTGTCAGGCTCTACATTGTGCAACTTGTGTCTTTAAACAAAGAGAAAAGCAACTGGTATTTTATAATGTTTGTACCTGTCTCTGACACATCTATGGCATCGAGATCCACCATAGCATCTGGACACAGTCTTCAATCTCTTGGACATGGACATCAACTTCTTAGGTCTGGCTGGGGTGATCTGAAGGAAATTAACACATTGAATTATCAGAACCTTCTGTCACAACTATAATCCTGTAAACTGCAGAGATAGCAAAATCATAAGTAGTGTCCAACCACTTCTGGCAACAGTGTTTTTTTGGTTCCTCACTAACACATTTTTTCTTAATCACCCAATGTGAAAATGTTTGGCATCAATCTGACAAGACAGTTAGCAAATTACATTCACCTTTTGTCATTGTTAGTGTCTTCAGTTGTTCATACATATTATAGACACGAATCTGGTTGCAAGATGTAACTATTTTCTTATTTATATGAACTTGTCATAACAGAGAACAGTTCTTTTTAAGAAATTACAATTTAACTACCGATCAAATAATTTTTAAATATTAAAATTACATCAGATAAAACATATCCATCATTTTTCTTCAGCTGAGGGAAAGTTTTTTTCATCACATTAGATTTAAATAAACATCTTTTCAATTTCTACCATATAATTTTACACCAAATCCCTTTTACATTCATAGTACAGAAGGCAGTGTTGGACTGAAGACACTTTTCAAGCATGTTCGTCGATGACAGTTAGTTGTATACTTTAAAGTGGTTAAGAGTAGCTCTAAACACTACTAAAGGAAATTAACATGTGAACAATACTACAGCTTCATTGAAGGGATAGATGGGCATAATTAGAATAACTTGTTACAATGTGTCATAACAATGTTCTTATGTTGTTAATAATCTGCGTCAGAAATAAATATGGTCTTGAAATAGACCATATCCAACCAAAGACATCAGTTCTACTATTGCACAATTACTACACCCAATCTCCTATAGAAGAATAATCAGGCTCTAGATTGTGCCTTGCAAAAAAAGAAAATATGGAAAGGGCTAATAAGATTGAAAACAAGTGTCTTATTTCATTTGTTAAAATCATATAAATATTTATGTCTTGGACTTGCTCATAATCAGTATCAGTACTATTGGTAATACATCAGATAAAACATATCCATCATTTTCATTCAGCTGAGGGAAAGTTTATTTCATCACATTAGAGTTAAATAACATTTTGTTACCAACTTGTAGCAATCAATTTTAGATAAAATCCCTTATAAATCCAAAGTACAGAAGCCAGTATAAGACTGAAGAAATACTTCTACCATGTGTGTTGTATACTTGTTCTACACACTATTAACTGTAAATAATTAGAATAACTTGTTACAATGTGTCATAACAATGTTCTTGATATAAATTCTCAATGTTGTTAATATTCTGCGTCAGAAATAAATATGGTCTTGAAATAGACCATATCCAACCAAAGACATCAGTTTTACTATTGAACAATTTCTACACCCAATCTTCTATAGAAGAATAATCAGGCTCTAGATTGTGCTACACAGATTGATACATGCAGGGCAGATATTCCATACTTTACATGATGTCTTGTCTGTTTTTAATTAGAGAATATTAACCAATCCCAGCATGTTCTTTTATATGTTCCTGGTAGTGATTGATCAAGAGTGTTAGGGTTTCACATTTTACAAATTTATTTTGCAATTAATGGACATTATCAGCTTTGAAAGGGTAGATGAGCATACTTAGAATAACTTGTAACAATGTGTCATAAAAATGTTCTTGATGTAAATTCTCAATGTTGTTAATGTTCTGCGTCAGAAATAAATATGGTCTTGAAATAGACCATATCCAATCAAAGACATCAGTTCTACTATTGCACAATTACTACACCCAATCTCCTATAGAAGAATAATCAGGCTCTAGATTGTGCCACTTTGTTTGACATATCAATAACTATACTATCAAAAGTAACACCTTTCATTATTGTTGTCAATACATATTACTATTGTATGAGGGGTGTAAAAAAGTGTGGACATTTCTTATTACGTGTGAATGCATTGCATGTGGAAAGTCATATTTAATATTCTCCATAGATTATTTTATTTCTACGATATTATATAAGTGCGTGTTATTGTACATACAAATTACAATTTCAGTACATTGAAAATGTTAACAAACAAGCGGAGCATGTTAAATTTCCATGTTGTGATGCATTGAAAGAAAACTTGTTGCCTGATTCAATGGTGTAAATTTCAGTACATTGTTTCCTATTTGAGTTAGATGGTGTAACTGTAGCCCTTCTTAAAGATTGGAAAGATCTGCTTGTAATCATAATACATAGGTAGTTCATCAATATTTCACCCACGATTTGTAAGTGCATGAATGTATTCTTGTGCTTTCAACTTTGAGACGTTTATTTAGTCTGTTAAGTTATAGAAGCCAACTGAATCTGTCGGCAAGAATTATTCTCTCACAATCTAAAGTTTATTAAATAGTAATGCATTTTAACCAGGAAAAAACACAAGTTCATACAGTGGAAAGGAGAGATCACAATTCAGTATCAATTCTATTGGTAAATACATCAGATAAAACATATCCATCATTTTCTTCAGCTGAGGGAAAGTTTTTTCATCACATTAGATGTATTTAATATTCTGTTGTCAACTGCTACCTTTAACTCCAAGGTAGATTTAATTCAAACAAGAAGTAACTAATTTCCAACACTTATACAATAATATACCAACATTAAAATTAGATTAAAACAGGTATATAACATAAGCATTTTTCTCACTTCAGTATATGTTTCTACTTAACCCATATTGTACTACTTGGCCGATTTAAGGTTATATACATTTCACACTCTGATGTAAAACTAATAACTAATTAAGAGTTTTAGTTGAGTGTTAAAGGCCAATTTACAACCAAATACCAATAAGGAATATTCCATAGTATGTACTTATGGGAAGATTCATTGCAACATTTCACTATAAGTACTTGAAGTCTTCAATATGTATTAAACAACACTATATGACATCTTTGTTTAGGTACCAGTGAAACAAATAAGCTTTCAAGTCAATTGGATAAATACTCAAGCTTTTTTATTCAATTGGGTATTGGCCTTTTCAATTGGGTATCACTTTGTTTGATACCCAGGGCATTTTAAGTAATTGGGTATTTCTTCTAAATAAATGACTATTGGTAAACAATTTGAGATTTAATAACTTTCTCTGCATGTCTGCTGACATCTTTGTGTGTATAACTCTCATTGTGTCTACATAGGCCAGAAATATGAACACTTGGTGGGCCCATACATTGGTTAATTTTTTTTAGAGTGTCTCTCTGCTTCTGGCATATATTACAGCTGGGAGTTGTTTGTTCTTTGTTATTGTTTACAATCAGTCACGGAAACTTCTCTGCAATATATCGGTACTGTCAGTCACCAAATCATTTAAAACATTATTCAAAATTGATCTCTACATTTCCTTTGCTTCTGATGTGGTGTTCTGCGGGTGAAAATAGTTGAGGATTGCATTGTTCTGTGTATACTTTGATACTGTTCCTTTTCATCGACTGCATGATGCCATTTTTAAACAAGCTTGTTAAAGAGTATCAACGGTACAGTGAATGTTTTTGCAAGCAAGATTGAGTGAGTTACAAAATGCGGCGCCTGGCCAGAAAATGCAGAAACTGTACACGAAAAGTTGTCTTTTTCGTCTGCGTATGAGTAACCGGTCTCTCAATTTTAATTGCGTATTTATGCAAATATGGTGCTTATCTGTTTCTCTGGGTACTAATTGGTATATTTTCTATATAAGTTTTCTAGAAATGTGTATTGAACAGCATTTGCCATGTTTTTGCCAACATTAAAAATTACATGTTCAGTTTGTTAGCTGTATATTTCAGACACAGACACAATACAAAGCACAGCACTCATTTTGAATTAACATTATGATATAATCACAAGACTACAGCCCAAGGACTATGACAAACTAGACTTTCTATGATACAAGCTAAACTACTTGCCTAAGACTCATCAGATAAAACGTATCCATCATAATTCAGCTGAGGGAAAGTTTTTTCATCATGTTAAAATTATTTTTCTTACCGTTCATGTTTAAAACATACAAGAAACAAATCTAACAGATGCAATAACATGCATTTGACGTTGCAATTACTAAACAATTACAAGTGTAAAAAGACTGCATCAGAACAGATTTCAAGATACTTACACCATGCAGTTTAACAGCTTTGCAGTCACCACATTTTGGTATACTTCCAAGTTTCTTCTGGTAAAGGTAAACAAGTTTACCACCTGAAAGTACAAAATTCTGAGTTAAGCCTGTATTCTGGTGAAATTCAAAGGAGAAAATATTCTATTTTTGTCTAAATGTTCTGCGTCAGAAATGAATATGGTCTTGAAATAGACCATATCCAACCAAAGACATCAGTTTTACTATTGCACAATTTCTACACCCAATCTTCTATAGAAGAATAATCAGGCTCTAGATTGTGCTACAGAAATTGAAAACAAGTGTCTTATTTTATTTGTTAAATCATATAATTAACTATGTCTTGGACTTGCTCATAATAGAAAAAAACAAATCTTGCCAATCAAAAACTACTACTAATAAATAACATCTCATAAGATTCACGTTATTAAGGCAAAATGGGACTGACTAACTAAATCTAGCATTTTGACTAAAAGTTTTGTTGTATAAAACAATTCTACTGCACTTGCTTTCTAACAGCAATTCTGAACTGATGCGTTACAAGATTAAAGACTATTAATTATGTTATAGAATGAACAAATCAAAATAGTGTCATGTATATTCATACCACCCAGTCACGGCTTGTGAATTAACAGAAAATTATTAACTTTGCACTGCAGCAGATTAGATTAGAGATAAAAAAGTGGATTTACATGATGCCAGAATAATGTACTTTACACATATTCCCTGTACTTTACAAATATTCCCTATGTTAAATGTTCTGCGTCAGAAATAAATATGGTTTTGAAATAGACCATATCCAACCAAAGACATCAGTTTTACTATTGAACAATTTCTACACCCAATCTTCTATAGAAGAATAATCAGGCTCTAGATTGTGCTACACAGATTGATACATGCAGGGCAGATATTCCATACTTTACATGATGTCTTGTCTGTTTTTAATTATAGAATATTACCTGTAAATTAGGGAAATAATTTTGACAGCAAGTTTCCCCCAAAAGTGACTTAAATTGTGTCAATGTGAGACGAAGGAAAGCAAATAGAATCTTGCAAAAAGAAAAGATTTACAAAGGTTAAATCTCTAAGAGACTTGTTTTTTCATGTTATAGAACTCAGTATGGGACTGAAGAACCAACCCAGCATGTTCTTTTATATGTTTGTTGTGTAAAAACAGTTTCTGGTATTGACTGATCAAGAGAACCCAGTGTTACTGTTTCACATTTTACAAATTTAAAGATTACCAAAGAAAAAAAAGTTAACATTTATTTTGCAATTAATGGACATTATCAGCTTTGAAAGGGTAGATGAGCATACTTAGAATAACTTGTTACAATGTGTCATAAAAATGTTCTTGATGTAAATTCTCAATGTTGTTAAATGTTCTGCGTCAGAAATAAATATGGTCTTGAAATAGACCATATCCAACCAAAGACATCAGTTCTACTATTGCACAATTTCTACACCCAATCTCCTATAGAAGAATAATCAGGCTCTAGATTGTGCCTTGCAAAACAGAAAATGTGGAAAGTGCCAATAAGTACTCAACCAAATGGTGCACCTTGCATCAATGTGGTTATATGAAAGGCTTAGTTCTTAAAATGCATGCTTTCATGTGAACTAATTAAATACTGCATAGCCATACGTATCTTCACTACTAGAAACATAGGTCTGTCAATGTTGAGCCCCGTAACTAAAATTCTTCTTGATGCAATAGACGCAGAAAAGACACTGCTGCCATTGAACAAGAGATGGTTCTTCCAAATGAACGTAGACACATAGTGGAATTTGTTGGATCGAACTTCAGACATCGGTAGATTTGGGCATTTCTTTTACTCGTCCAATAGTAGTTATTCATAATGTTTGACAATTAATAGTTAATTAAATAAATCAAAACAGTGCGTTGGTAAACAAATATGTAGCCGGAAAGGTCGCCGTAAACAATCCTATTTTCACTCATTTTTTCCGGTAACCATGATCATCCTTTGTCTTCCCCTATTCAAAGTTACCATCAGGCTTGACCAAAATGTTCCTTTTGCAGTGTAGTTAAAGTTAAAACATATTTTTATAGGTTATTTATTTTGTTAGGTCTTTGTTTAGTGTGTTCAAAAGTGTGTTGACTGTATTTGTTTTACACATTCAGCATTCTGAAACCTGTTTATCGTGTTTTCCTGCCAACGAACGCATGTGATTGAAGGAATGATATTCGGTTGTGAAACTGTTTTTTATTCTTTTTCGATTTATCTCCCTACTAATAAGTGTTAGGTTTAATATTCTTAACAAGTGGTTCACAAAACGCCGCGAAGAATAATGAACGCTGCTGAAATATACGATGACTGTACGCCCATATGGAAACATACATTTGAGGTTTTGCAGGACATGATGCGGGAATGAACGGTTCAAATAAAGATGTTTACCATGATCAATATAACAACTCAAATATTCATTCGATAAAAAATGCGAGATCTACACAGGAACAACATTGGCGAGTTATTCTTTTGTAACTATCAAATATTAAATAGCCTGTTGTAAAATGTGTGTAAGTCTCAGAAAATGCCCCCAAGATATAACCCCTAGCTGTGGATTACACAGTTGAGCTGTTGATATATCATCGAGGTCGATCGAGAAATGACGTAATCAAGATACGCTAGCCAATCAGAACTCCTCGGACACGAATATGCAGTCTCGTAAGAGTACGGAATCACCTGTGGCAGTTCTGATTGATGTACAAGGCTGTAGTTCTATCGACGAACGGGAACCGTCGGATAGGAGCGTCATGGGCAATTTCCCATCACTTTTTAGTAACATTTCTTGCGGCTGCGTTGTGAATAACAAGTTAACGGCAAACGAGAGGGGTACTCCCATACCCCCTCTCGTTTTCGCAACGGATTTACACGATTTGAAAAAAATACCCCTGAGGACTTTCAAAAAACGGAATTCCGTCATAAACTGGAACACTTTCACCCTTGCAAAATACACATTGAAGTCTCAAATTCATGCACATACCTGGTGTCTTTGAACTGTTGATCAGGAGTCAAGTAAGTAAACATCAGCATGAAAAAGAAATATGACATTTTATTTAAAACATGCCAAAAGAAATAAGACATGTTCAAGGCATGTAAAACATAGTACAGACCACTTTTTTTATAAAATATTTTTATGTTGTGTATAATTTGCACGGACCTATAAACCATGGATTGGCACACTGCCTTCTATATCTACAGAGCTACTCTGAACGCTCGCGAAAGGCGAGATTACCATATTTTAGATAATTCTCAAACTCTCACCCCGTAGATTTGATGAGACCAATTATATTTAGGGTGTGTGTTTGGTCATGTATTACTCCACTGGCACGTGTCCGTTTGTGAAAACATTACACAACTAAAACAACAAGTTATGTACAGATCATTGCGTATCGAGGGGAATGGGATCTAACCAACAGACAGAAACGATTTGACTTTAAGAAGGTGAAAGCTTTCATTTATGATAAAGTTTATGTTGAAAATAGTTAATGAGTTTTGCAGTGCTTTATTAGTACAGATGTTGCATTAATTTGGTTTCACAATTCAACTGGCCTTGTTACGTGTTTTTAACGTAAAAGTGAAGAAACTTGCATTTGACACATCAATAATTATCACAAATGCACGTTTTCTATGAAGAACTAGGTTACCCCAAGCATTTAGAATGAACAATATTAGATAAAACAAACTTTCAATCACATGTTCTAGTAAAGTAGACTCACACTTTTCGTCTGTTACTTTTGGTGTTGTATGACAGGCGACGCCTAAAAGTCAGTCGCTGCGCCATCTACAAGTAGAAAGAATAAATAGTTGTAAAAAGTGTCTAGGGAGAGAACAGTTTGTATTTCCAGCAACAGTACATTATGATTTTATGAAGATTTAAGTCTATAAAACACTGATCTTTTTCAATACAGTTTCCCAAAGCAATCATACTACTAGTGTATGCTAGGTGGCGGTGTAATTTAGGTGCATAAAACAATCGGTCGGAAAGTGGGTATCAAGAGATGTCACTAAAAATAATACATTTTGCAGTTCAAGAGGGAGAGCAAATAATCTGTAATTTACATACAATGTGTAATTTTTAGGCGTTTTAAATACATCTGGTTAGGAAAAAGAACGTCTCCACAAATGTATGTAATTGTTTGCGATTAGCTTTAGTCGTTCTATTCGAAGATGTACTTAGATATGCAAGAGAAACAATAACACTACTCGCCTTGACTGTATATACCGGAAAAGGAAGTTGTTATTGAAATTGGTTCTCTCCTACTCTGCGTGAAACCTATTAGTGAAGTATGGTGTAGTTGTCACCTAATTTCTGAAATGTTTTCTTATGGAACATTTGGTGTTGATCAGATTGTATCGATAAACCTTATTGCAAAACAACCAAATCACTTTCAATAATTGTTTCCAATGTTGCCGCAAGGGAACCAAACGTGACTTGACAACTTCCGCTCAAACACTGGCAGAAATTTTGACGTCGAAATGTCAACACTTATTGAATCATACGAACAGCAGTATTCAAACTTGAGTGCTGAAATAACAGTGACTGTTGGAAAGATCGGAAATACCATAGGAGGTAGTTATCGATCTTGTATATCTTTTAATTAAATAATCACTAAATAACCCTATATCCGGGCAAAATATTCGGATAGTTTTTATTTCTAAATTACAGTCCCCTGTTCATTTAATTTTAGTCATGAATATGTTGATAAATGTCTCTTGAGAAAAAACAACTTTTAATAGTTCTTCACCGCATTGGCCTTTAACCATACAACAGTGAACCTGGAGATTGGAGTAAAACTAAAACTGTTTATGCTATGAAGATTTATGCGAAATGTGTTTTCTCTAGCAACAATAAATCTGCGTGGTCATCACTTGAAGCTAATAAGGAATAAAGTGTCTGCACAATACTAGGCTAAATTCATTCAGCCAGAGATGTGTAAATATTTGGATATCTTTTAGTGAGCAAACTGTTCATCCAAATCTATAAACATTTTTAAAAAGCCACTGAACATCGAAAATTGGAACACAAAGAAATTCAGACTGCAGCACCAGATGTGGTAACATTGAAAGAAATTCCATTTCTTTGTGCTTAATTTCTTCTTTCACTTCCACAATTGTCAATTACATTAGCCGGAAAAAAGAAGCTACACAGCCTATAAAGATCACAGCGACAGCCCGCGCAAATGAATATGTTTGTTGTATTAATTATACTTTAAACAATTCATAGTTGTAGTTTTTTATGTAAAATTATTAAATATCTACAGGATGATAGTTTCCTTGACAACGCTTATCTCCATTTTAGAATGCATTTATAAACTATCTATTTTAGCTGTTAGTTTACCTTAGGATGTTCCCTTGTTCTTTTATACACCCTTATGGCATTTACATCAAATGAGCTACCTCATTAAATGAAATCAAATCAAATTTGAAACAAAACATCTACCAGTGAATTTATAAGCTAAACTCAATAAGTTTCATACTCAAAATAAGTCTCATTAGATTTAGATTGGTTGTTTTATTTATGAACACCCTACTTGAAATAAAAATATAGTGATTTACATTGTTAAATATCTGTCTGCCAAATTTGCATGCTTTTGTAAAAAAACAACCAACGGTAACTTAATTTTGGTATGTGTCTATAATGGTATGACTGTAATTGAGTATAGATGTGAAAGTGGATGCCACTTTTCTAATCTGGTTAAGATGCAGACAAAAACAATTTGGTAACTACACTGTGTGAAAGATGCCACATTCCTATGAGTCTGTTGGTAGGCAGTGTAGATAGCAGATGTTATTATCTTGCTATGGAGTGTATACAGTACCTGTTGAGTTAATGACACGCTGTTGATTGTAAAAGTTATGCTTTGAAAAATTGAGCGCCCTCGTCACAAAATACATGAATCATAGAATTGTTCGCTAAATATTTATGTGTCCTTTTTAATAAAGTTTACCTCAGGGTCCTCAAAAACTTTTATAGTGTCATGCTAATTCAACAATAAATGCAATTGTTATTTGTTTCAGGAGAGAAACAGAGCCATGTACGACATGCAGATAAGTTATTTGATGAACTCTCTGAGTTGGTAAGTAAATGCACGGACCTATAAACCATAGATTGACAACAGTAATAATTTACTGCCTTTTAAAGCTACAGAGTTACTCTGAACGCACTTGAATAGGGAGATTACCTCTTATCGTTTGAGCGTGTCAGCCATTTTGTTTGACTGTGCTTCAAGATGACAATTTTATCCACCGGTATCGTCCAATAAACATCAGATACATATTTTTGTTTGTTATTTACACTTCTTTATGCCTTCCTTTTTTTTGTGTATGTAAAAAGGACCGGATGTATCTATGATTTATTTGGTTTACAAATGGTGATCGGGAAAAAACAAAATTGTAAAAAATTTGTTTCGTCTCTTTTTTAAAAGCCTATATAAGGATCTGTAAATAATGTAACTAGCAACAAAACAATCATATCGAGTGATAGAGAAAGAAATGATTAAATGATTTGATTAAATAATAACGGGTGTGATTTCCTGGATGAAAAGGCCACAAATTAGGGTTAGAGTTAAGACATTGTTACAGAAGAAAATATATGATTTTGGACGATCTGTTCAATCGTACATTTAGTTAATACACACTCGAGTTAATTATAATACTATTAATACTAATAATACTCTTTCCACAAAATTTATAAATTTATCCTCACTGAATGTGTGCTGCAATCGTAGCATATTAAAACATCTTAAACAGAATGGCCCCTGCTGTGAAGTATGACCATACAGCCAGTAGTGGGGGTTTATGACGGTCAACGATATTTATGATATTTTGCATCAGCAATCTTTTATACAGTCATTAAATGAAATTACGATATGGATAATGATGCTGACCAGTTGACTGTGGTAACTAATACATGACATTGTTTTGTCTTTATTGATTGCTTTATTGTCTATTTTTTCTTTCTAATAGTCTATGTCGTTCCACTTGTCTAATACATGTATTACCAAATACCTGTTGTAAACTCTTGTGCTTGATATAATCTTAATGGTTTATATTTCATTTTACAAAAAATGTGTGCCAACTTTTTTTGTAGTTCTTTTATTAAATTACTGTATTGACTCATTATTTACTGGTATTTCTTATTCTGCAGCTGGAACAAATGGAGCTGGAAATCAAAGATTTACCTCCAAGGGATAAACAGAAGTACAGAACTAGACTTGCTTCATACAAGACTGAAAACAAGAAGTTGATGGCAGACATGGTATACATATTATATATCAGTTAATTTACTTTGCATATTCAAGTTTTGTTGTTTATGTACTGTTGATAAAGTTATGTTACGTATTGGGTAGTCTCAACAGTTATTAAAGATACAGATAGAAACAACAGTGCATCATACAATAAAGAACAAACAGAAACAAAAGTGCATCATACAATAAAGAACAGTCAGAAACAAAAGGGCATCATACAATAAAGAACAGACAGAAACAACAGTGCATCATACAATAAAGAACAGACAGAAACAACAGTGCATCAT
>ENA-OREC01000821-OREC01000821.1-marine-metagenome-genome-assembly--contig:-NODE-821-length-13889-cov-13.694903_pt1 | contig 13889 bp, 5 predicted proteins | sample MGYA00248626_ERZ508543 | MGnify/ENA primary metagenome ERZ508543 (study PRJEB26211, sample SAMN05518279) | marine metagenome | isolation source: Puget Sound, Washington, USA | host: Bankia setacea... | reverse complement strand
CTGTCTTGACTGATGGGCATGACAATGCATTTAGATTGCCTGTCTTGACTGATGGGCATGACAATGCATTTAGATTGTCTGTTTTGACTGATCAGATGTCAATTGTTTAATACATTGTACCCACTCACACTTATCAAGAGAAACATAAAGAGAGAAACTGAATATTAAATGTATGTTATATGTTGGGACACAATTTACCTAAGGAGGTTCTTCACGCTAGACCTTTGGTGCACATTGAGAAGTAAATGCTGAAGGGTTCTATCTGCTTCATTGCTTAAACCTCTTAAGCTTGTTGCCAACAGTATATAAATCTTCTTTGACACATAAATGATATATATATTTCTTTTACACTTACTTCAAGATTTGTATTTAATGACTACTGGTGGACAACCTTTCTTAGCTATAGTACAGTAAGTGACTAGAATAAATACTGAAATGACACTGATTTCATTCTGCCTCACTTATTATTGAAAACTAAAAACCCAATAAGCACTTAGCCATCAATCTGGTAAGAATAATATTTTGACAGTCTATAATCTGTACGCAAACCAATTGTGCCCCATTATGGATAGCTAGCTAGAAGTAGAACAAAAAAGAAACTGTGTCAGGGTCAGCTCTATTCCTAATCATTCTTTCATGCCAAGCTGAACATGTTAATTTGATAGAATAGAAGCAAATCTGTTCTAACTCCTTCTTTTAACGATAAAACTTATTGCAAATTTGTTCAGTTTATAGAATCCCTAGAGGAGTACAGACAATATTGACGAAACAGCCAAATGGCACCGCAATGATTTGGATTGAAGACTTTAAAATGAAAGAATTATTTATATATTTAATGTATACAAAAGAAATATTTTATAACAAAGGTTTCTTTGACTGTTTAGCTCTTTAGGGGCTTTTTATCACAAAATTCTATATATTAAACAAATTTGCTGACAACTATAACACCTATCTGGTTAGTTTAAATTTCCATTTATAACAACCTATTGTGACAGTTTAATTACCACATAAAGTATATATAGAACGTTTAACACTGTTTGAAGAAGTGACCAATAAGATGTTCACTTGTTTGACCAGTATTATGATATTTCTCCAGATATTATAATATATAATTAGCAAATGAAAGTTAAATTAGTTTGATGGAGTGAAAAAGTAGAACAAATTATAATATTGGGTTATGTGTAGTGTTAATATAATCTCCTTATATTTGATTTATTATTTGATTTATTATTTGATTTAAAACAAGGTTAAATTATCTCAAGATTAATTATACTGACTGTTATGTATATACTCTTTACTTTATATTCAACCTGGGCTGAATTTCATAATCATTTAATCTGGCTAAAGTTTAATCCAAAATATTCCTTGCAAAATCATACATATTTCGGACAACTTTATCACGAATGTTAAAAGCAAAGTATACAGTTAACATATGAATTTACGTAAACATTAGTTTTGTATTTGTAAGAACAACACAGCAAATATTTAAAAGCTGGTCCGCAATAATTTGGATTAACACATTGAGGGAAAAACTTGATTATGAAATCCAGCCTTGATCTTAGACGTATAGCCAAGCCCAGCAATCCGTCCTTATACTACAAGTCACACAATGTCATATAAATCAGACCTCTCGATGCTAGTAAAAAAGTCCCTATTTCCAATGTGTACAGGGGTATTTTTATGGGATTTGGTAGATCTGTCAAATCTACTTAGTTTCAAAGATTTCTTAAGTTTGCATGCACTTTTTCAAACATGACCAAAGAGCACTGGCTAGCATTCTTTGACCCATAGTTTTAGAGTGATAATTGTCAAACTATTGTATCTACTTCTTTACACAATAACAATTACATCAGTTTTGCTTTGGTGAACTTTTTAAATCTGATTCCTAATACTTCATAAGTCTGTTCTACGACTAAAGCACTTGCTCAATACACAAACAATTTACTTTCTTAATCAGATAAAAGAAAAGATTAAAAGGTAAAGTCAAGTTTATGTTTCAAATGGTACTTAGATGATAAATTATATAACTTTGACTAGCCCAAGCATAATAATATCTTTAATTGATAACAAACGTGCCAACAGTTTGAATACTACTACTGACACTGATGACAACAACTATGATAATGATGATTTTGATGGTGATGATGACAACCACAACATCGATGATGATGATGAGGAGGATTATATTAAATTGACGAGTTGACAAAGGTGTCTGTGCCACTAATAAATCAACATCATCATCAACACTTCATCTATTTAGAATATCAGCAACAGCAGTTCAATTATTATCGACTAAATATTTCTACTGTCCGAGTGTCGGCTTGGACATACAATAAATATTGAAACAAGTAAAATCCGCATGTACTCCACAGCCCGACACAACCGAGACCAATATATCATAGTATGTACCTGAGACCAATTGTTTAAAAGTTTTATCAATATTTTCTCAAGAGTTAGACAAATATACTTGACACTGCATCTTTAAACAAGTCTACATTTGGACTACAATAAAGCTTTGCGAGCAGGTATTGTTAATCATGTATATACCATTAAACACTTGTAAAACTTGAGATTAGAAACCAACTAGGCCGCTATTTTAGAACATACTGTAATGTGACAGCAATAGAGTTGTAAGTGATATTGATTTTTAAGTAGATAGAACTCTTTTGCACTCATAGCTTGACACCTAGAAACCTGAAGGTTCACTGACCAGACACCACTTCATCTTAATATATAAATCTTTACATCAATTTTGCAAAATTCTTGTATATATACAGTATATATATTCCAAGATATTTGAATACTTTAACTAATTTAACTTTAGGTACTTCACATTAAGTAGAAGAATGTCTTCAGATTTGAAACATGTAAAGAAAAAATCTCAATTCTTGGTTAGAACTTGTGTGAAGTAAAATTAGGTTTTAAATCAAATTAACTAATGATAAAAAAATAAAATGTTTTAGACTGATGGTTGTAGATTCTAATTATCAAATCCTATTGGTTGTTAAATTAAAGTTACTGGTCAGAAAATAACCTATTAGTATCACACATCAGAACGAAAGAATTGTTCGAAAATGACCTTTAAATGGGTAAACATTTCCATACATAATTCTAGCTCTTATTACTGTAAAAAAAAGTAAGAACAAAATATGACTTACATTTCAATGTTTCAAATGCCAGTTCAAATGTTAGCCTTTTCTCAGTATCATCCTCAAATTCCAGGTCTTGTAATGCTGTCACTTTCGTTTTTGTTATTCCATTGTCATTATTCTGTTTTCTTCTGAAGTATGGATTCTCTTGCTCTGCCCTTGACTCATGCTTTAAAGTACTGAACACTTTAGCCGCATTAGCATAAACTCTGTGTGAAAACAGACACGGCTCTTTATAGAAGAAGTCATATTTGGAATTGCCATGTTTATCTGAACAGTCTTCATTTGACGCGAACCCGTCTGTGCAATTTGTTTGATCCCCTGCCATCATTGTGATTCCACGCATTTTCTTCTGCTCAAGAGCGTGCTGACTGGGTGCCGTCAACGATACTGAAGTTCTGAGTCCAACTATGGAGTTATCAGCTGTTGGTGGCATCATTCGATATTATTGGTGTTCGATGGCTTGTCTCTCTCTCTCTCTCTCGGTAACTTTATCAGCTTGTCTCTACCTTTTTGCCTCTTCTGTCGCTGGCTGGCTCTCTAATCTCCCAATACCGGCAGATATCCCCACCACAGTTTTACCTGGGTTTATTATGGGCTGCGTTTATCTCACACCAGGTACAGTATGCCGCCGTGATGTTCACTTCTATCCACAGATACAGGGACCTTAAATCACCAGTCTCTGTCTGTCAATAATATGTAAATGACTTCAGATGGAATAAAACTTCTGTCACTGAATATTTAAACTCCTTTTCGATTTTATTACTCGATTCTTTTCAATTTTAACCGCACCACCGTTTATTTATGGCACTCGTTTCTGCTCAGTAGTTACAATTTTCCTTGTTTGCTGGATGAACTGAAAAGCAAATATAGAACTTGTTATAAATACAATTTAAACAATGCTTATATTTAAGTCATGAAAAAATATCTTGAAACAAATTTAGTTTAAGAAAGTCTTATAATCAATATGCACACAATTTTCTTCTTGCAATAAAATGTTCACCACTTCACTAACATTAGCAACAAAGTTCTAAATAAGCAATCATTTAGCGTCCAATATCTCATAGCAATAATAGACTGTTTATCGACTATTGTAATAACGATCAAGTTTATACTCTAAGCAGTATTTAACAGCTTCTACCTAGACCTGCTACTCTTGTAGTCTTGTTTTCTTTAATATCGTTTTCAATTGCTTTAACCGCTTAACAGTTTTATCAGGTAAGAAAATACGTCGCCCTCCTTATATAGTAACGTACTCTTAGTGAGGGGTGAATAGAAAAACTGTGGCGAGATTAATGTGTATAGAGTAAAATCTGTAATCATTGGACGGGTGGGTTTGTAATCGTTGACCCTTGCGTGTATTTAGTAAACAATGACCTGTGTCGATACTCCTCTACAGGTAAATATAACTTGGGTATTAGTAATCCTATGGGACTTTTTGACATAGGAGTCCAGTTTGGTCACTCAATGGTGACTCGTAAACAATAAACAATAATATTAGTAACTAACACATTACTAAACTTATCAATTTGATCTATAGGAATAATAAGGGAAATTTGAAGTCTGTATTCCCTTATTAATAGCTAATATCACAGAAAGGAATATCATATTTATAAATGTAAGAATTTTGTAATTTTTTGAATAACTCTATTTGTGTGTGTATTAAAAATATAAAAGGAGTTATATAATGTTCTATCAAAAGTATGACTAGAATGGAGTAAATAGAAATAAATCCTCAAATCGCAAGTTTTATCCTGCTTATGCATGAGAGATTGCGAAACACTTTTACCAGTCCCAAAAATAACTGTTCTTTGCCTGTTGTGAAATTTTAAATATTTTTACTGGACCGGCTGATTTTTACCAGTCATGGCCTAAGGTCCTGTGTCTTTTGAATAGAAAATTTTCTTAGCTTTAAGTCAAAACTTAAACTTAGGCACACATTTAGAGCTTGAATAAAATCTAAAAGCTTTAATTAAATCCAAGAGAACTTATTTTTCAGATCTATATTCCTATAAGTTTAAGTTTTGCGTAAGTGCATAAGTAAAACAATACCATGATGTTATTTGTTTGGCCTTGAGACTGATATAACGCAATAAATCTTATAGCACAATGCCTGTACAAGAGCACTCTATGGCATTACTAAAGGGGACTAACGACATTGACGAAAAGGGTAACTAAAAATTGGCGTAATTGCTCTGACCTAGCCATACCACTATATTGATCTTTGCTTGCTGCAATCCTGCAATCAGTACAAAACAAGCCATATGTAACCACTGTATCATTCCATAAAAATCCACAAAATATATTCAATCCCCCCAAAAATCCCTATTATATACAACATAAATTCTAACATAATCCGTGTTTTTGTCTGTATAAATAAATAAATAAAACAAAAATATCGTTGTTAATTAGCCGATATTCAATGGTACTACTTTCTGGCACGGATGGCTCGGACCTTTTATTTTAGGTCCGTGTTTCTGGCAGTTCTGATTCAGCGGAAGTAAAATGGCTACTGTGCGCACTAAAAGTAACAAACAGTTTTACCCTTTTAATTTGTTGTTGATCATGTTAGAATCATAATAAAATATGAAATACCGTCATATATCGGCTCATTAACAAGTTTGTCATCCTGATGCATGTTATTAACCACTTAGGCCTCCGGCCTGCGTGGTTAATTCCTACGCATCAGAACTCCAAACTGTTATAAACGAGCCGATATACAACGGTAATTCATATTTTATTTCTTAAATACCAGTCACTGGAGCTCTCTTTAAGGCATGAACAGACTCCATCTAGATATTTCCCCTAGTATTCAAACCAAATGGTGCTGAAACCCATTCTGATGTCGTTAACAGATAATCTAAATAACAGGTAAATTGATAGCCTATTCAGTACTGCCAATAACACACCCAATAAATTTGGTTTACAGAAGTGCATGGGTCAAAAGTAACCCAAACATACTTGTGTAATGGGTATCACAAAGCACTGCTGGGTAACCAGAAAAATAAATTTACTTCAAAATTGAACTATCAAGCAATCAATCTGATTTTTTTTTCTTTTTCTAAATGCCATTACTAGATTGCGATCGATTGACACTTAGTTGAAGAATGGCAGGAAAAGAACAAAACTAAATTAAATCTAAATATAGAGAACATTGTATGTGAATTGAAATAGATTGTCCATTAAGGTCTTTGAAAATTAGTTTACCTGTTGGATTATTTGCCTTTGCTCTTTAACAGGTACATTTTTATTATGAAAGGTGTCATACAAAACACAAAACCACATTAAGTGAGTTTATAAGTCAAAGGTTACCAGGGTATTGCTAAGGTAAACATGCCATCACACACATTCCAAAAGGATATACTCAGGCCAGTCTTTTCATAAGTTGATGGGCTTTGACTTTTCAACCTTCCCAGCCAGGCCCTTCTAGATAAAAGCTATTTTATAGATGCACTTTGGCTCACAAGCAAGGAAGGATTCTGGTAGTTAGAAAGCATGTAACAAAAAATACTTCTTAGTATGATATAAATGTACAAAATGATGATCTAAAAACAAAATAAAACTTCAATTTTGTCTAGAGGGAAACTTTGTCATTGTTCATATGTTATTTTGATGTAGAGTCTCCCTACTTTTATTAATTCTGCTACATTTGTTTACTTTGGTGTTAAATATATAAACTCAGTATTCACTAAGTGGTAAGACATGTAATTCTGAATTTTATTTTAATATAAACTTGATATATTGATTTTCAGATTGTTAAAGAGGATAACCAACATATTTGTACCTTTTTAAGAAGCTGGACATGTGACTTTGTCTCGGCTACACTCAAAACATCGAAAGCATTCATTTGTGTGAGCACTCAGCTATAATGACGTTGTTGTTTTTTCTAGAAAAGATATATTCATGGGGATCCATTTGTACATAGGTCTGTGATTTCAAATTTGCTGACCTTTGATTTACGTAGATTTTGATTTTTGCTGACCTTTGATTAATGGTTCAGTTGACCCATAAAATTAGCAATAATTAGTGCTCCGTGAAATTTAATCATTTTACAGTAAGTTCCTTTTACTTACATAAACTTTTATGCTAAAAAGGTTTCATTCACAAAATGTTCATATCACAGCCATTGTCAATCTGATTTGGCTGTACACATTGAAAACGTGAGCAAAGTTTCATGTTTACTTGTGTTCTGACCAATGTAAAATCTGTGGCTGGTTCAAGAGTAAATAAATGTGTGTTTTATCTCACCACTTTTCTTATGATGATGTATAGCGGTGGTTTTAAATAAACAGTATCTGAACCAATAACATGCAATAATGTCAATAGTACGGCCTTTATGTTCTGCATATAAATTACAAATACTCTGCGCAAAACTGTGTGTCAGGCCAATTTTATAGCATCTTTTAACATATGGCGACATCACCTCAGGTCAAGGTTAACAAACAATTGACATTCCATTGGCTGTAAAAGTGTGCAAAATATTTACATTGAAAGTAAGACCTGAAATTGATTGATCTTTTATTTTTATTTGAAAAACATATGTTTCCCAATCTACATAACAAAACACATATTCAGATTGATTACATCTGTATACTATTTAAACAATTGCAGTGATAAGGGTAATGTTTCTTGCTCATTGGGAAACAAGGGGAGCCTTTGATGTGGTCAAATTCAGAAATGACCACTTGTAAGTCAGATGGGCTAACCACTGTGCCACACATCCCTCTTAATAATATATTTTTCAGTTTGGCCAACATTTTTTTCTTCTTCTTTCAAGACAATTTAAGCATCCTTTATCAATTATCTTTGTCATTAACATAGTTGTTTAACATTGTTCATTTGTTTAACATTGTTCACAACTTTAACTGTGATAGATTTTGAGTATATATTTTGTATATAATATGTGCACATATTTTTTTGGAGGGAACACCACACATGTCATGATTTTTTCACCTTTAGGTTGACTAAAAGGCTATAAATGTATATCGCTATCAGTTAATGCACAAACACTCAAACATTGAAGCTGTTGTTGAAGTTTTGATTCTGTGCACTTAGTATTTCTTTTGAACCAAAACCCAATCACACTGATGATGTCTTCCTAACATTAGTCCTTACAATATTTTTGCTGGATTATTTACTAGTGAATATTTGGTATTTATTTTATGTGAAGGACTCACTCATTAATTTGCTAAGTCTTGATATTTTTTCCTTGTTGAATTTAAACTTTTTTAGAATGCTTGAACTGTTCATTTAATGTTACTGTTTGTCTAATTCTCTATAATCACGCTTCGCTAAATCTCCATTTTGACATCCATTTGATCCTTCTTATGAATCCTAATTTGAACAGCGGATACGTCAGAAAAAGGGTGAGTGACCTGAATGGCTTAGAATTTCGGGCAAAGTGAGAAGTACTTATTAGGAACATGATCCAGTGAGTGCCCGCATAAGTATAGACAAATATACCTATTGAAAACCACAATGTACCAGTAACAGTAGTGTTTGAACAAAAAAATAAGAATCTAGACAAGTCAAACAGGCTGACTCTCTGCTTATTCGTTATTTTCTAATTAATGCATCGGAAATGTCTGTGAACGTCCAGTCATTCAACTTTGAACACATCTTACTGAGACAGTATTGTTTCTCAGATAACCACCGACAAATGGCCATCCCTAGATATCAATATTGCTTCAGCTAGTAACTAGGAAATAAGGATATGTGAATATATATGGATTTCAAAAAAAAGAGGCATAACTCTGGAACCCTTTAGCTGAGCCTCATAGTGTCTCAAACTCCTCTCACAGTTTTCAAGTCATCTAAATGAGACTTGCTACACATGATCCTTGTGAGGTGTAGATTTGCACAATATATTTGGTGAAGCTCGACCCAGGGCATCAACGTTTTTCCCCTTTTTAATTTTTTATATACACATTGCTTTATTCCCACACTAAAGTGGTGAAGAGAGCATTCATCCCATTCAGTGATAGCCTTAATCAATGGATTACATTTCTGTCACACCTTTCATATCTATTGTACACATTGAACTGCATCCATACACCATATATGATACAAGTGTAGTAAAAGTGCCATTAAAACTGTTTCAAGGAGATACATTTTATGGTACAACTGGAAGTTTGTCAAAAGTTTAATAAATGAGATGTACTTTTATAAATCAATTAGTATACTCTAATATCTCACCCACGCTTTTGTGACCTTACTAACTTTTAAGTAAGTTTGGATGTTGTTGGTGCTGTGCGTCATGGAAACCTTTGTTGTGTATGTTGCAATGTCAGTGCCTTCCATTAACTTCCTTTCATTTTGCTAGAATGTATCAATATTTCTAAAGCTGATATTAAGACATCAAAAGGCACCTGCCAAGAAAGCCTTTTATAACATTGTTCTTATAATCCAGGGATGAATGCAGAATCCATTAGTGAGTTCAATTTTAACAGTAAGGGTTTTCTATGTAACATGCAGGTAATAAAAGATTGATGAGGCATCGATAATCTATTTCATTCTGGTAATTGTGTCACAATAACTGGAGTATTAAGTTAACACAGCTTTAATGTTTTACTGGCATTTACGATATCCCCGTCTAGCAGGTTTTCGAAGTGTTTTATCTATTTTCTATTTATATCAAACCCTACTGTATGATTCTACATAAACCACTAAATTGTTCAGCACTGTTTTTTTTAACAAAACATCAAAGCAATTTACCGATACTATAAAGCAGCTAAGCCCACGATATCATTGCTGAATCTTTCCAGCATCCGTATGTTGACGTTTTGAAGGCGATCGCCATTTTAATTAACTAGCTATGACGTCTGATCATGAATGTTTATTCAGCGGGATCTTCAAACCAAAGTCACCTTTTTCAATCTCAGTTTCCAACATTCAATTTTAAATAAAAAAAGAAAAAAAAGAAACTTACTCAGACAAAATAGTTTTTAGACACAAAAAGACTTGCCTATCCCAAGAAATATCGTTTAAATGCGTCCAATGTTTTGATGACAACGATACAGTACAAATGTTCATGCATGCGTTTGTTGGATAAGGGAGATCACTCCAAGTTAAAGCTTATTAGTACAGGATGAGTTAACCTTCCTCGATGAAATCATTTTTAAACAATCTCCTCACAGCGATAACGTCACGACTATACGTTTATCCCTGCCTCCATACAAGTCACATGATGATGGCACGAACACATGTTATTATTGACAGCAATACAAAATGGCGACTGTCAAAGCAGACGAAAAAACGCCCACCGAGCTGTTTTATATGCGGTAAAAAGAGGTGGTTTAGCATGATGGGTCCACATGGAAAGGAATTGTTGCAAAAATTACAAATGCTTGTTAAATCTTTTGTTTAATAACTGTGAAGTGTGACCCCGTACGGTCGTGCTATGCATTTGTCAGTTTATTGGAATCAAGTGTAGGCTCTTTGAATGGCAATAGCGATGCAGCAAACAAGAGAGAGAGAAACGAATGGCCAAGAGTCCCATAACGCCACAATCGCATGGAAAACGGACATACGGTAGGAAGGCTCGGAAATCATTAAAGTTTGGAATTGAGGCAAAAGCAAAACAAAATAAAAATGAGCATGATTATTGTAAAGATACAAAACGCATAGATCTAGTTGATCAGGAAACCCGGCGGGTTGGAGAATCTGAAGAAATTTAAAGAGCTACAGGAAGCTGAGCCTGAAGGGGAAATAGTGACAGAAATAGTGACAGCGATTCTGTTAAGCAATGTACGTTAATTAGATCTACTATAGTATGAAGGCAGTCGACCACTTATCAGCTGTTATTTATATTACAATGATAATAGATTAATCAAACTACATCTCATATATTTCTCAAAACACCCAAAGCCAAAACTACCATCCAGACCACCTTTCATTGACATGGACCAGACTGCAACTGTCTCTACTCTTCAAACTAAAGAAATTTTGGCCGCCAACTAAGAGAGAAATGGGGAAAGCGGTACATACGACCCTCCTATATATCTCCCTTCTGCTACTTGCTCGTCACTTGACATTGAGTCAAACCCAGGTCCCATTCAAACATAGGTCTACCTAGATGGAAATTCCACAGTCTTCCAGTGTGGGAGCTGTGAGCAGCCTGTCACCTGGTCCTGCAAAGGTGTTGAATGCGGTATGGCTTCTTATGGTATCATGCCGACTGTCAGAACATTAATAACGTTATAACAACAGTTCAATTAAAACCTATTGACAAGCTGGTGGAACGTTGCATTCATAAAAGACTGTACAATTACTTTATTAGCAATGACCTAATCACATCTTATCAGTCTGGGTTTATAAAAGGTGATTCAACTGTTAACCAGCTTACTTTCTTCTACAATGAAATTTGTCAGGCTCTTGATGGTGGTTAGGCAGTGATGGCAGTGTTTTGTGACATATCAAAGGCTTTCGATCGTATCTGGCATCGAGGCCTAATTCATAAACTTTCTTCCTTGGGTATACGTGGACATCTGGTTCAAGTCCTATCTTTCCGACAGAAAACAAAGAGTTGTCGTTTCTAATTCCTCTTCTTCATGGTCTGAAATATCTGCGGGTGTGCCCCAAGGCTCAATCCTCTACTCTTTCTCATTTATATAAATGACATCGTTACAGATATTGAAGCCAGCATCCGTCTGTTTGCAGACGATACTAGCCTATATATTGTGATTGAAACTCCCGACGCATCAGCGGCAGTTATAAATTCTGATCTTCAAAAAATAGCAACATGGTCTTCTTCTTGGCTTGTCACATTCAATCCGTTGAACACAGAGTCAATGATCTTTTCAAGGATACGAAACATACCAATCCATCCACCTTTACTTATGAACAATGTTCCAATAACGACGATAAGTGGAAAGACCATATATCTTCCATATTCAACAAAGCATGGCAACGATTGGGAATGCTTCGTTCTCTTAAGTTTATGCTTTCTCGCTCTAGTCTCGAAAATATGTATATCAACTTCATCAGGCCTCTCTTAGAATATGGGGACGTAGTGTGGGATAATTGTACTGCCGAACTGAAAAATGACATTGAATCCGTTCAAAACGAGGCAGCACGAATAGTGTCTGGGGCTACCAAACTTTGTAATATACATACCCTCTTGGCTGACCTTAGGTGGGATACTCTTGCATGTAGGCGAAGAAAATCATCTCAAAATATCAGAATGCATGCTTTAAATACCTTGTGTTTTTTTTAATTCTCTGAATTTCGTGATGGTTTCAAAACGTGTCAGAATGCATGCTTTAGATACCTTGTTTTTTTAAAAATGTTGTCTGAAGTTCCAAATCGTTCTAAATAGTGTAAGAATACACGCTCCGTCTTGTTTCAACCTTGTCTCTGAAGTTCCAAATTTAAATAGCATTTCAAACAGCGTTATCTAGAATGTACCATTTTGCCGTCCGTGTTTTCAAAAGTATTAGTTGGGGCCGACCCACTACCTCTCGGGCCCTCCCCCCGAAGGTTCGTTCCGTGTTGTGTGCAGCATATGCATTCTTAGCCCACCCATATGCTCCGTGCACGACTTGCCGACTTGCCCTCTTTTAAATAGATTTGTATGCACCCCTCAAGCCCTCAAGACCATTTAAATGAAACCAATAAATATTCACTGTCATCATCAACATTATATTATTATAGTAATAATTGTACAAACAAAAAACACAAAGTATATACAATCACTTCATATACATCGTAACCATAAACCTTAGTGACATCGCTAGTAAAGACATAATTTATATACACACAGCTACAAGATATATCAGCAATTTGTAACACACAGTTGGTAAATAAAGGAAATATTTATATACACACATATACAAGATATATGAGCAATTTGTAACACACAGTTGGTAAATAAAGGAAATATTTATATACACACAGCTACAAGATATATCAGCAATTTGTAACACACAGTTGGTAAATAAAGGAAATATTTATATACACACAAGATATATGAGCAATTTATAGCATACGGTGAAAACATACTTATTTTTCACAAAACAGCTGGAACAGATATTCTTTATATGTTCTTTTGAAATGATTTCATTGGTTATTTTGCGAATTTGAAGTGATATATTATTCCATATATTTAAACTATAGTATGCACATGTATCCGTCATATATTTTGTTCTTGGTCTTGTAGAAAATGATAGATCTTTATGGGACTGCGAACGAATGTGATATGAGGCGTTGTTTGCCGTAGATATGATTTCAGTCATATACGAAGGAGCATTATCATTGAACAAGTAACGCAGAATGGTAGTTACATCTGTCAGGAAAGGTTAGCCATTTCAGTTCCTTGAATAAAGATTTAGAAGGAGTTCGAGCGGGTTTGTTTAAAATAATTCTGGCGGCACGTTTTTGTATTAGAGTAATTTTGTGAGATCATTTAAATGTATGTTATATCATGGCCATCACCTTCATTCACCATGCGTTAGTTATATCATGGCCATCACCTTCATTCACCATGCGTTAGTTATATCATGGCCATCACCTTCTTCACCATGCGTTAGTTATATCATGGCCATCACCTTCATTCACCATGCGTTAGTTGGTGGTTAACGTTTCTGTAGCGTGTTTAGGCTTCTGTGGTTGAGGTACTAACCCTACGCATACTGTAATGGTGTGTAACTCTGTCGAGTTATGGTAAAGAGTTACTTCCCTTTTTATTGGTGATTTCTAATAAATCAGGTATATCTTGTATGGATTAAATTGATTGGATTAGGC
>ENA-OREC01000820-OREC01000820.1-marine-metagenome-genome-assembly--contig:-NODE-820-length-13890-cov-14.048505_pt1 | contig 13890 bp, 7 predicted proteins | sample MGYA00248626_ERZ508543 | MGnify/ENA primary metagenome ERZ508543 (study PRJEB26211, sample SAMN05518279) | marine metagenome | isolation source: Puget Sound, Washington, USA | host: Bankia setacea... | reverse complement strand
TTAACTGTTTCTTGATCTTGCTTATATTTGACTATTTGTTTTGTTCTTGTTTAGGAATTGTGTTGTGCTGTTCAATTATTTCGTTTTTTATGAGAACACGTGAATTGATCCACAATGCAATCTCAGTATTCATGACAAAATAGAATCAACTGCCTTGGTGTAATACACATGTCCTCTTTCTGCTTAAAGACGAACTTGCTTCACTGTTCGTGACTAACCACCATGTACGTAGTTCAAAGTCAACAACCTACCTCATGTACAAGAACTTTCAGATTTGTTGTAAGGCCTTGTTGTTGGTTGGATTGTTTCACAATGGTGTAAAATTAACTGTATCGCTTCAGAGTTTGCCGCACCATATGAGCAATCTTGACCCTGCGAAATGTGTTCCGATTACTCCGCGATGACTTTCAACGATAACTCACGAGATAAAATAGTTCAGATAGCACGGGTAAACATGGATAAAAGACAATCTCAAAGTTGTATTCAGAGTTTTCAAATATTTGCCACGGTGTTTCAACGGGGCTGGATTAAAGCAAGATGGCTGTTAATCCCCGGAGTCAGTAACAAACGGGAAACTAAACAGAATTGTCGTAGTTTAGAGAAACATTAGAGCTGACGTAGTAATATCTTTGGATTAGCGGTATAATTGGCCTTGACAGTTTTCAGATTTATACTATTTACAATATCAGTTATGTTATCTAGTGAGGGTTTCAAGTTTACACATTAGTTTCCGGTCAGTACACTCGTCCGTGGGTAGATATGAGATGTCCAGCTAGTCATGTGATGTTACTGTCATAATTTTGGTGTCGTCTGCTTCAGATACAAATGTCAAGATGCTCCCCCTCGTGGCTGACTTTACACGCCAAGGCAATATGAGTCGAGCTGGTATGTTATTGATCTCTAGTTCTGGCATACACAAGGTGAATAAACAAGCTAGTTCTGTTTGCCATGACTATATTACTTGACACACGAAACTATATTTAAACAATAACAGCAACTCGAATACATGTATTATATTACTCACGTTTCAATAATTTCAAAAACGTGTGTTATTAGATAGTTATGTATTTTAGAATACACAGTTTCTGTTTAACTTAAGTGTAATATCAAGAGTGTCTTAATACAGGTATAAACAAATTCATCCACAATGGTAAGATGTAATGCACATATATGTTGCTTTAATATACTATGTTGACCTGGTATATACGTGTGTGTACTATTTCTGGTTTGCAGCGTTGGTCAATAAACGCTTCCTTATTGTGTTTATTTTGTAAGAATTGTATATATAGAGTTAGTTGATTCGAACATTTTTAGCTATAATGAGACATATTACACTTCTTTGAATCGAGTTCACAAGGAGAATTAGAAGGTCAAAAGGTTGTGGTAATACTTATATGAGTTTGTTAATGACTTGAAGACCAATGCAGGTTTGCGGGATTTGCAATTTCAATCATTGTGAACACTAGCTGTTTCTGATTCAGAAATATCCGCCGCTGTCTTGGAATACAACCGCAGGTATATATTTCAAGATATGCTACGATTAAGTTTATTACAGTATACGTGTTTCTGATGAAAAGTTTTGTTATCATCAGCTACATTTTCAAGACCTGATATCCTCGTGTTGTGTATCCTTTAACAATAAAGTATGACAGTTTTTTCTGTGGACCTTTTGTGAGTTGCTCAGTTGTTTATTACAGTACATGTTGTTTATATGATCAAACAACAAAAGAAACAGAATCCTCATTAATCTCGGTGTCGCGGCTGCAAATTAATAATTAAGCAATAATGGAAGGGCCATGAATGTGTATCTATTATACGGAGTATTACAACACTCCCTAATGTCACAATAAACGTTCCAAGAATGTAAGAGATGGAGCCATTTCCACGCGTGTTTCGTCATAGCAACATCATACCACGTGGTTAGTGTGCACAATGGAGACGCCACTGTTGAGGATGACAAACAACGCGTATTATAACCATTGTTGTATGTACGTAGATAGGACATTATTGTTTTCAACTCATCAACGAGAGAAGTTGAAGAAAAGGTCTACAAGAACTCATTGCTGTGCTTAATTAACGTGGTAAATTAACACCATACATATTACTATAATACCCGGTTGTTTCGTCCAATACAAATTCCTCGATAAAACGTAAATTCCTTGTTATAATGCAATTTGTTTCTTTATAACATAAATCCACTGATATAAAGCATAACTTAGCCAGATATTGTTGATTGAGCAATGTAAGGTATTAGGTAACTTGGTGTACCTACAGTTTGTGGGCTTGGGTCTCTCTTATTCCTTGTGTTTATTATCATACTCAACGTTCTCCTTTCCTTGGAAAAACTCAGCATATTATGTTACAACCCTATGTTTTTGTTTTGCATGCTAAAGTTTGTTTGTGTAAGGAAGACTTACATTTTATTCCAGAAGGATGAACATCTAAACTTTGCTCAGGACTCAGGACCCGTCGATGCAGTCTTAGCATTTTGTCTTTAACCAATTCCAGAACGATCGAATGTCATCCACATACCGTTGTTACTTTATCACATGAACCGGAAATGCCTGTCACCGGCGTTCACAATGATGTCGACAAGTGATGATGTACGGCCTGTAATATGTTTGGTAATGTTATGGTTGGTGCTGTGTTGTAGGGCACATGACACACAAACAAAACCATGTACCGTTTGTACTATGTTATATAGTGTAAATATACTGCACATACCACACATTCTTGTTTTATGTATGAAAAGGAAAAGTACACATGTGTTGCCAAATTATACGGTAGTTGTTGCGAGACATACTTCCAGAGTTTGCTATAAATGAAGAAATATGTGCAAAGGATAAACTACAAGTACATTTCCTAGAGAACATTGTTTCACACATTGCCTTTTTCCGAAGATTTAAATTTTATTTGAATACAACTTAATCAGGATACAATGTAAAGTAATTGTGTACACCTTCTATCACACTCGGCAAATTATGGTAATATGTTTTAAGAGCAAAATCTCAAATAGTAACCCCTTTATATCAGAGCGTGTACATGTGTAGTTGAAATGAATGATATACATTGGGACCATCAAACGTCGTAAAAAAGGCAGCAATCGAGCACGCATTCTTCTGTCTTCTTTGCCACATGTTGTATCTAAAATGTTCAACATAACACACGGTCTCCTATCCGTATTGATTGCCGACACTTGCTCACTCAAACCCAGCGACCAAATTAAACACTTCAACAAGATTTAGTTTCATAATTTTCAAGTCTTCATAAAGCAAATAAAATATTTAAATTTGATTGTTGATACATTTATGGACGTGTTCGTGTGATGCATAAACTTGCCTAACACATGCCAAGTTTTGCTGTGCGAACACTTAAATGATTATAAGGAGCAAACATCGTGCTATTGTTTCTATAAATGTATGTATCGCTTTATTGATTAATACCGACTGAATAAGTAGTTTTCCCATCTAAAATAGATGGAACTATTAATAAGGAACTGTTGTGTGTTGATGCACAGCAAAAACTGTCAAATAAAGCGCAAAACTGTGCAACATTGACAATGTACAGGGAAAACATGGTTTACTATAGTTGCCATGAAACAATCTTTAATTGACACATTTAGCAAATCCGCATTTCTCTAGCTCAGTATTTGATTTTAACCATATTCTAAACCTTTCTTTTAAAAAAAATAAACGCTATAAAAACTTGTTGGTGTTTAAAATGTCAACGGTTCTATTATTTCTGTGTTCCAAATGAATATTATTTTTTACTCAAACAGTAGCATAAACATGTTAAGGAAAAATACTGAACGTAAATTCCACAATTCCGCATCCAATGTGCACACTGAGAGCATAAACTTTAATTGTAAAAAGTTTGAACATGAAGTTACCTAACATAACAGTATATATCAAGTCACTACATTAACTCAGTATATAACATTTATTTGAAGCAACTATATTAGTTTTGAAATTTGCCGCCAAAAGACAAAGTACTCGATCTATGAAGAGCCCAAAACTACTACCAGATGTAAAGTACAAAACTGTTCTCCTAAATAGTGCAACAACTGTATAAACTATTAATTTCTTGAAGCAGGCAAACACGTGTACATAGTTTTGTTTTTCTCTTGAACACCATTAGGTAATTAAGACAACAAGTGTTTACACATATTTGCTCTAGTTCACTTCAAGAAAAAGCAAGGTTGCATTGAACGCTAAATGAGTTACTTCTGTTTCAGGGTTAAGCAAAGACAATGCAACAAAGGTAATGGTTGAAAAGTGTTATTGGATATAGAACATATGTAATTCGATCGTATAACTTTTTCTTAGTGTTTGTCTTTTATTTTGGAACCGTGCAACATTTTAATAATTCAAACAGGAAATATCAATGAATAAAATTGCGCAAGCTCAAACGTTTGATTTTGATTGTTACGAATGCAGCAAACATAACTGGTACGGTAAAGATGTAATAAAACTTGCACTTACACGATCTAATAACTTTCTCAACATGTTTCAATACATGTCAGTATTTCTTTAAACTGCTCGTTAATGTTGTTAGAAGGCCATATGTACAACATGCCTGGCATTATGTGTAAATTAGTAGTGTATTACTTCAATATGTCGGGAATTAAAAGAAGACAGTAAACTTACATAAAATACTCCATGGGTTTCAACTAGTGATTATATTTACGCATTGTTATAATGTGTTGCTATGGATTCTGGGCGTGAACTGGGGGTTGTCGGGGCGTAGATTAGCGGTGTTAAGGAATTTATTGTAATGTCAAGGTTACTGTTTAGGGGCGTAGAGGGGAGTAGGAAGGCGTGAGTGATGCTGAGAAAGGATTTGGGTAGAATAAGGCTGATGGAAATGATCCATGCAGAATGGGAAGTAGATATTGAATGGCGGAAAAAGGCAAATAGAAGAATATTTTATGTAATGGGAAATATTAATTTGTATGAAATAAATATTAGACTAAAATTGACACATTTGCTCCTCGTCGGTCGTATTTGGTAACTATTTTCCCAATGTAAGACCTTGGAACAAAATCAAAATTATATATAATAACATTATGTTTAAAAAAGAAAAGATGAAAGGTATCGCATAAGATGAATTCTTGTCATTCAGTTGGAAGGTCTTCTTGACTGTTTGTAATGCGGTCATGTTACAGTCTCAACAATGAGATACCAATATAATATACAAACGTGTCTGTTGTAAAGGACAACTATATTTTATTATTTCTGGGTTTGTATATTCGTTTTATTTATTTATTTAAAACTAAAAATGTTTATTTATTTATATGTGTATTTTTTGTATTTAACTTTGTGTTTGCAAAATTATCAAGTAATTGGTTTATATTTTGAAAGTTTTTTTTATTTAATACAAATAAACTTAACCATGTGTAAACTTATTTCGTAATTATATATTTGTGAAAATATGACATTTTATTTTGAAATATATATTTTTCATTGACATGATATACTTAACGGTTATATATAATTAAGTGTCTGTCTAAGAACACCGTACTATTTCTAAAGATTAAACGAACTTGTTAGAACTCTCCTGTCGCCAAACTACGTTACTATCATATCACTAACTGAGTGCAAAACCTATCTCTCTCCACCCACATACGACCCACCATAACCGATGAACATTGTCAGCATCATCAGTCTACCATGGACGCAGTAAGATTAATAAATTGCTTTACTTATATTTGTCCAGACAGAATCGTCGTCAAAACACCAATTAGACTGGTCCTGTATGTTTATTCACTGATATTATATAAAATGTAGGACAAAGTTTCGTATGAACTTCAACAAGTAAATAATAGTATAGTTGAGTAAAAGAACGTCAACCTTTTCTTTTGCAATGATTTCATCAATCTGATTTAAGCATATTACCATTAGCTGTGTGTTTAAGTTTAGAATGTACGATGTGAGATGTTTCACTTTTCCGTTATTTGATTTGGAGACGCTTTGTCCTTGATGATGTCGCTTGATGATTGGGTAAAATTAATCACAGCTAAATAGCAATGTATACATTATTTGATACAAAGCTATGTTGCTGTGGAAACGATTGCTGTTATTACCAAAGTAAAGTATGGTGTGTATAACTTTAACATGATTCATGACATAATTGATGACGTCACGAACTCGGTGTATACACACATACCACCCTGAAACAATGTGACCTGTGCCAAAGTTGACTCAAGTAATTCGTGTTAATCTACCTTCAAATCCGGTGGAAGTAAAAAGAGATGATATATTTCTTTATTTTTCTAAAAGTAGATACTATTTGTTTAGTTTTTTTCTACGTTAAATTACCAAATACCTGATAAATGTTGGAGTAACCGCCACTTGGACTGGTACGTCGTGAACCGTACTGCAAGTTACCGGCCTTGGTGGGAGTTGTAAATGAATATTAGAGATGGAATGTTAATTTCAATATAGGCGGGATATTGATGGTAATACTATATAAATAGTTCAAACTGCAATACCCAACCATGCAATACTGAGTGTGTTTTTATATAAATCATGAGTAATGACTTTTTTCTTAATAGTGTGCATCAACATACTTGTCTTTTTTAATCAAACTTTTACTCAGAGTCAAACCTGGACCATATACAGTGTATTCTCAATGTATATAATCGTATTTATAGTCTAACAATGCATGTATATGTGAAAAGTAAACTATGTGTATTTAAACATAGTGTATAATGTAATATAAAATCAAATAATAAGACTATATTATGCAGGCAACACTGTTGGTTTGGCCAAATGCTTTGGATTTCTACGTAGTTCAGGTGTGCTAATATTTATATACATGTTACTGTAATAAATGATATTCGCATATATAATTTGTTTATGAATTAAATGTTAATATTAAAACCATTTTTTGTTTACTAAATCACATGTTGTCATATGTTGTTGAGTGCATCTTGCAAATCTAAATAAAACGTTTTCAAATGTAAACGATGTGTTTCTTGTTTCTTGTACAATGCTGTTCTTTCACAGTGTGGTAACATGTACAAAATGAAATTGGCTTTCATGTCAGTGGGAATATTGATGGAAACATGTGGAAGTGACATTACGTAGTAAAGGTGTGAGTAATATACTGAATGAGTCAATATTTAGTTCTTTTCATCATTCTTCCTGACCCTTTAAGAACAAATGAGGTAAATATAGGTATTAGCCGTGGATTATACGTGTAACAAATCATATAAAAACAGCCTTGCCTTCATGATTAACGGTGTACTTGGTTTCTGTCCCAGCCTACGAACACAGTTATTTGCAAAACAAGAAAGTCTTTAACAAACCAGTACACTCAGTGTTCATTTCTTCCTCCGTGTTGTGTTGCTACATGTCAGCCATTTATTCACAATAAGTAGGTCACGTGACATCATAATTACAGGTGCGTGTTAAACCTATGAGCCCTTGCTATTTTTTCCTTTTCTTTACATGTAACACGCTAAATGAATCTCGCACACAGCGTTTCATTGGTAGTGCAGCTTGCAAATCATGTTTTAAGCAACCAAGCATCGGTCAAGTATTTTTGTCATAAACAAAGGTTTTAGCTCGATCACGTATTCGTCAAACATAGGACACTGGTGTTTTGTTGAACAGACTAATGTTGGTTACTCAAACCATTTAACTATGCACTTTATAAAACAGTCTTGAACTATGTCGACGAAGTGGGTAAATCGAGGGTTTATGTCAACTAGGGCACTTTGTACACAACTTCTATGAAATTGTGGCAATGTTAAAAGGTACCATTATATTGCGGTGTACGATGTAATTTATGAATATAGAAACCATCACCTACCATACATAAAGCGTAAAACAGAACAAAAACGTCTAAATCATATTAACATATCACCAAACCAAAGCATTACTTAACCTAGAACACTGGCAGCGAAACCCAACACCAAACAAGAAAGAGCTTTAGTTATCACAGATGTTCAAATAGACGTATTCAATTTTGTTTTAAAACAACTCATCGGCAATGCTTTTTGACATATGTTTATAGAAACTAACACATAATACAGTGAGCATGGATACAGTTACAGCATTGATTTGTCTTCGTTTCTCTAGTTTATGTAATAGTAGACAGTTTGACATTGCAAAGCATACAAACATAGACGACCTTGTCCTAAGACTTGGTGTCTCAGCTGCTGATCTACGTCAGGTTTGGAAATGTAAGAGTTATATGTATGTTTGTTCTATATGCAAAGGTTGCAAGAATATATATTAAAATAAACTGAGTTGAAATAGTATATCAATAAGTTACACCCTTTGTTTCTGTTTCTTTAGGTTTCTTATTTAGTCTTATAGTTGTTGTTTCAATCGACCATGTCTTGCAGCTTTGTAAGACCATACTCTTTTGAAGAATATGTTCCGGTGAAGAATAAGGTCCTACACAGTTTGCACGCAGACCAAATATTTGATAAACATTGTGGGATGAGAAGATATACGTACGAGTATGTGTGTTTAAAGAATGGCCAGTTATATTGCAGGTAATTAAAACTAACGGTCACTCGGACATATATAGAGTATAATAGCTGTCAAACCCAGTCAGTGTCCAGAAAAACGTAAACATTTAAAAATATATATACACAGTTTCCATTACTGATGGTTACATACTTCTCGTACATTGTATTAAATGTGTTGAGTTGATTCTTGGAATTGAAGTGACTATTTCTGATATGTGAGGTAAAATGGTTATATATAATAATGTGCCCAACATGTTTAGACTTTCGTTCGAAAAGGGAAGCAATTAAACTCTGTATTTTGTTTGTGCTTTCTTCAATATCGTATTTTTATGTAGAATATCTTTCCATATTTCAGGAAGATCCGAACGCTTGATCCGCCAACAAACCAACACGTAGACTCATGATGTAATACGGACAACTCGAGATAAAAAAGAACCAAGATAAATGTTGCTTGTAAAACCTTTTATTCACAGTTTATGCTTTATACAAACATCAATAATATAAATACTTTTTGTTCTTTTATCAAAGCACTCAACAAATCAATTATTTGTAAACATATAAAAAAAAGTTACAGAAACGGAAATGTGGAACTAAAAAACAGTAATATTGTAATTTGTTAAATTGAACTTGTCATGGTTAAGTGATGAAAACCGAAATACAATACAGTATAATTGCTTGACATTGTTTGTATGGACAGTTTTTTTTACAATTAAACAACTTTGTTGGAAAAAGTCGGCTTGCAAAATATTACATTATTGAAATTGGTGCGTTGGTTTGTTTATACAGTGTGTAGCCTGAAGGATGTCAAACTTGTATACAATTTCAAGTACAACATTAATGACAAAATAGGTTACTGTAAATTGCAAACGTTTGATAATCTGCTACGAAATTGTTCTACTACATCCTCTAGAAATGTCTAATTCATAAAACAATCTTAGATCATTTAGATAAGTAAAATGCTGTGGAGAACAAACTATACTAGGAAATGCCAAACAGGAATATTTTCCACTGAGAGAACTACAATGTTTTGTCAGACACATGTACACATTTTGATCATCGTGGCTCAGACTATGAAGGAGCTACTGTAATGGTGGTAGACCGTAAAAGAACATGATGAAATGGATAGAGATCACCTCGCATATGACCTTAAACCCTACAGTCAGCTAGATCTAGACAGGCTATAACAAAACCCCATTACTGTTAGAACTACACATTAAGTCTCTGAATATAAGACAAGTAGCAGCCATGACATTACATATGAAAAGCACATTTAATAAGGAAATGATGAGAAGAAGAACATATAAAACAAAATCAATTTCTTTCAAACAATAAACATATACAAATACTTCTACCTTCCGGGTTGGAGATTATTCGATATCCCAAGTTTTCGTCGTAACATCCATTGGAAGACCATCACATGTTATTTGACACTTCCGGTTGGTTTAGAATTCAGTTCTTAAACTTGCAATGTAATGATGACGTCATGTGACGTCACTCAGCCACTGTCCTATTAAAGACTTAACTAAAGTCAATAAACCTACCTCTCCTCTCTGTGTCCAGGGCCGGAAACTCCATTTTTGTTATATTCGGATTCCACAATGTCTCTCTTCCAGCAAACAGAATTGTATCCCGCAGTCAGAATATGTCAAATACCAATGCGCCTTCTTGCAAGCACATGTAATTCAGATCCTTTTACTACAATGAATTATCAGATCTACGTGTGTGTGGAGTGTCGCCCACTTACATATACATAATTTACAAAAGCTTTCCACAAGTCTCAGTGTTTTGTTCTCATCACACGGTACCTGTGTTTCCGACGGAAGCGTACTGGCATGCCGACAATGACTGTTGTCTGGGTGACATTGATGGGTAGGAGAGTGGATAAGAATGATGTTTAGCTTTGAGCCGTAGTGCAGCGATGCTGTTGGTACACGTGTCTCTATTAGGACTGTATATATAGGGTGGAGCAGGGCTCGCGTAGGGGCACGGGGAATTAGGATTGTTCATGTTTGTCTGTACTGTGGGCACGTTGTTTACCATACTAGAACTTATACTGGTAGATGGAGACGAGAAGCACATGGGCTGTGTGGGTACGACAGATGATAGATGAGGGTTCACAGAATTGAATCCCCAGGGGAAAGATTTAGAACCCAATGGACTGGGAACTTTTGTAGCCCAGGTGTTGTTGTAGTAACCGTTATAGAAACTATCGTCAAATGTGGGTTGCATTAGTCCAGTAAATTGTGTACCAAAGCCGGTTTTGAATGTATCAATGTTCCTTTCTCGCTTCCTCCATTTCGCTCTTCTGTTCTTAAACCAAACCTGAAAATATAAACAACATCACGTTAAAAATGTGATAATTCTTAAAACGTCTATATATTAACAAATTGCTCTTTTCGGTTGCTTCAAATCGAAACATCAAATTCGAAAAAAATATGTTGCCAATTTTCGCAGGATTTATTTCGTTATCGTTGCTGTTGTAAATTAGTTTTGTTTTATTTTAAAGTTAGCGAATTTAATTCGTTCTTAAAACAAGAACAATACGCTAAGCCTGATGATACACCACAACAAATATTACACATGGAAAATCTGGTACGTGTTTACTAGTGCCGTAAAACAAATCCCAGATGTTATGTCGACGTTCCTCCCACTTGCATGCCGGGAGATCTTTATGACAGGACTAATTATTCGGATACAAGTAGTTACCGGATACCGTCATATCTAGGTGTTTCTGACGCAAAGCCAATATATATCGCGTTCTATCAGCATGTGACTTTGATTTCAGGTACTTTTAGCAGCTTATGTTTAATTCTGAGTGTTATCTTTTAATCCCTTAGGCGATAGTTCGATTTTACAAACTTTCGTTTCGATCGGCGCAGTTTTGCTGTGATTCCTGTAGAGAGTTGAAGTTAAAAGTGCATATAGAGTCCACCTTTTAGTAGATATGCTTTACCAGGTGTCAAGTTTAACATGTAAACATCTGTTCTTTGTTGTCTAACACGAATTATGAAAACAATGATATACTTTCAAAAGTACTACACTGAAAAAAATAATGTTGGTGTAAATATCACACATTCATATATGTTTAATGTTTAACACGTTAATACAGTGTAGTTTGCTTTTAATTTGATGGTCAAGTTGGTATCCTTTCAAGCATAAACTGTCCATACATTAGATGATATAGTACGTGCAGTCTGTGGTAAATAAAATCCTGTATGTGCATGTTTACTGTGGACACACCACTTAATTACTAAGAACAAGTGTACACACGCTGTTGTTTAATTTATGAACAGTTTATGATGTGGACTCAAGAATGTGTCAAACGTTCAATTGTTCATGTATGCACAGTGCATATGGTATTGTTGGTAAATAATATATATCGCTGTCATAATCTTGCCTATAGTTTGAATTACACTCGGTATAACTTAAAACAATGCCATTCTACGGTCTATTATTGGATCTACAGTTAATCCCTGCTGAAGTGTCAGATAAGCAATAATTACTAAAAGATTTGTTTTCAAATACCAATATATTATATTTCTTCGATGACAGTGATATCGAAGATTAAATTGTGCTACTTTATGGTATAAATGTTCATATTTCATGCGTTGATTTAACGATCATTTGAAGCATTTGAGACAATTTGGCGAAGTCTATTACCATTACCGTACATACGTGTGTCGTAAATAAAAACTTGGCAGCTTCTTTTCAATTCTATTTATTTATACGGCTTGTATTTAGATCATATTTTATGGCGAAGAGTTTTGTACTGCTACAGACTGTGTAATATCACTGCATTGTACATATGTATATAAAGCAATACTGAATGAAATATTGGTGTCTAGAATTGGAGACATGATCATATAAATTCTATAAGGCTAGATTCATTTGTTGGTTTTGTATATGATGGTTTAAGTAAATATGTAGGTTAGCATTACTTTAAACAAAACTCAACATGAGTGCAAAAGTTAAAATTGTAAATCAAATACGCCGTATGCTCCGTGTTCTGTAAAACATTAGTGTTCACCCTAAAACACACACGTTCTAAGTTCCTCGTTTATATATGCGCACTATTTAAAATGCAAAGGATAAATGATATATTTCGAAATTATTGTTTTGCGGTTCAAAAATAAAAGAAACACCTCCACATTTTAAATAAACTCATAGATCTGATCTACCAACATTCCAAAAATGGTAAACGTGTTAAAGGATTGTTACGTCAAACATCAAACATACAGGCCACACTTTGATGTTACTTTCTATCCAGGTAACATAAATGGTAAACTGTGGCACGTCTTGAAGTGAACGAACGAGAATCAAATGTTTTCTTTCTTCTTGTTTTGTGTCACAGAAGCGACAACCTAAGTATTTCAGGTCGTAAATAGTTTTTATCTAACTACAAGAATTCCCTAAAATCATCACCAACATGTTACAATGATAAAACACGGGTCGCGGGTGTGAAACGCGGTTCTATGGGGCGCTCAAATTATTACACGGATAGAAATAGGATCATTTTGTAAGACCATGTTTAATACCGGTTAAACAAATATGATTTCTTTCTACTGCTAATTTTAGCTAATTTAGGCTTATTTTCACAACGTTTGAAAACATCGTACCAATTTCATACATCAATAGTTGCCGAATTTCAGAAGCTTAAAAATCACTTATGTGGATTTCCACGTAAATGGGAAAGATTGTGAAGTGGAATTAGCATGGACTTGTTGAAACAGCGTACGGGACATTAGCAAGACGTTTTCATTGTATAAAACCCTTGCACTTGTTGTGATAACGACTCTGATTGATCAAATTATACAAACAATAAACAACAAACGGTTGCCATATAAACAGAATTTGATAAAAGTATTGTGGTAGTGTCATGCATGGGAAAAGGTTGATTTCAGGTTTACAGTTATGATTAATAAAAGTACTGTTCTAATGTGTTACTGTTACTGTAGAAGTTGAACGTATGTTTGTCCTATTTACTGTTTCACGTTGCTTTTTTCCAAAAACATTTTGCTTCACCATATGTATATATATATATATTTGACAATACTTCTAACAACTAGATTAGATACATACACAGACAATAATTATGTGGTATCTCCGTGTTTACTCGTTTAATGGTTTGGTAATTTGAGAATCAGTTGCTCTATACCATTACTCGTACACACTCGTTTTAATTAGACGTTTAAGTAACCTTGTTAATGATATTTTTATCCCACTATAGTTGGTAGGTAAAATAAAATGTTGACATATTAAGGAAAGTTACGTATATGCCTTAATATAATTTATAAAGTTTTAATTTTCAACAATAAACTGTATTTAACGAAGACTTATTTCACGTTCAAATTATTAGTCAGCGTTTAAACATTTATATTGTCTTAATAACGTTTGACAATGGATTGGGA
>ENA-OREC01000819-OREC01000819.1-marine-metagenome-genome-assembly--contig:-NODE-819-length-13895-cov-13.152265_pt1 | contig 13895 bp, 10 predicted proteins | sample MGYA00248626_ERZ508543 | MGnify/ENA primary metagenome ERZ508543 (study PRJEB26211, sample SAMN05518279) | marine metagenome | isolation source: Puget Sound, Washington, USA | host: Bankia setacea... | reverse complement strand
TTTTAAAGTTGTTTCAAGCTTCTGAAGCAATATCGTACGATTGAACAAATGTGTTCAGATGCGCATAGTATTACTTTTAAAGTACTAGGTTTTAACTACTAACTTAGATTTATCATTATTTCTGTTAAAAATGTATTATAATAAATAAAAGACACTTTTATTACTGTATATAATATGTGCTGTTGTTATATTGTATGTGTCACGTGTCAATAATGACTCAATCACGTAAATGAATAGCTGTAAATAGTGTAAAATAAACACTCTGTTCTGTTCAAGTCGTTTTACTTGATTTATATCTTGTTTTCATAATGGACTCAGGCAACTAAACAATGTGATGAAAATAAAACATGCAAGTTACAATAAGCATCAATAGACCAAACAAAAGCCAACCGGTATATTAGGTGTTCATACAGGTTCATAGTTGCCTGATATTCGATGGAAGCCAATTATTTTGCATGTATCGAATTGATAGTACTGATAGACTAATCTGCACGTATTAACACTTGAAGCCATTATCTTCACAGTTGCAACAATAATTTCTAAAGATTTACCAAGTTATAGATAAAGGTGTGACTTAGTGGCTAGCGTACGTTCTTGTATTGTGTGGATTGTCTGTAAGGTCGCTTGAGTTCGATTCCTGTCAAGATTCACGTTGATTCCTGAAGCTAGACACTTTAACATTGCTGTGCAGTACTGGTTGCATAGAGGAACATAAATGAGCGTGAATTAGTACGAAGAATTGTTTCCACCACAATCAAGCTAAAATGAATTGACAAACAGTCCGATTGGTTTTCGAATGGTGTACCCGATACTGAAACATTATCATCAAACAAGTCTTTAAATAATAAATAAAAAAGCGTTCAAACAATGAAATCTTTCAAACGTTGGTAAAATAACACAACACCGCACAAGAAACATACAGTACGAAGTAGAAGAGTAAACACGAAGCCATGTTTTATCGTTTGTTGACGTCATTGTCTCGGGTAACCAATCTTCCACACTGTTGACACCAACCTGTACAATCGGTATAAACACATCGGGATAATCGGGGGTTGACGGCAACCTGTACATTCGGTATAAACAATAAACACATCGGGATATCGGGGATTGACACCAACCTGTACAATCGGTAAAACACATCGGGATATCGAGGGTTGACACCAACCTGTACAATCGGTATAAACACATCGGGATATCGAGGGTTGACACCAACCTGTACAATCGGTATAAACACATCGGGATATCGGGGGTTGACACCAACCTGTACAATCGGTATAAACTATAAACACATCGGGATATCGAGGGTTGACACCAACCTGTACAATCGGTAAAACACATCGGGATATCGAGGGTTGACACCAACCTGTACAATCGGTATAAACACATCGGGATATCGAGGGTTGACACCAACCTGTACAATCGGTATAAACACATTGGGATATCGGGGGTTGACATTAACCTGTACAATCGGTATAAACACATTGGGATATCGGGGGTTGACGGCAACCTGTACAATCGGTATAAACACATCGGGATATCGGGGGTTGACATTAACCTGTACAATCGGTATAAACACATCGGGATATCGGGGGTTGACGGCAACCTGTACAATCGGTATAAACACATCGGGATATCGGGGGTTGACGGCAACCTGTACAATCGGTATAAACGCATCGGGATATCGGGGGTTGACACCAACCTGTACAATCGGTATAAACACATCGGGATATCGGGGGTATATGATTAATGGTTTTGCCTTTACTTCCTATTGTTGAATACCCGCGTGTATGAACATTGATATTATATATAAGATTAACTTCTATCCATGTTTTAATAAAGTGAAATAACTTATAAGGGATTAACAAGAGGAGAAGGTACCCGTACCGCTCGTTTATTATCCGGAAGGTTGATTACTGAGGTTACACCTGACTTCATACCCTTATATAAATCGAGGTAAAATATCAGCAACATATTGGATTTAAAAATCGGCGTGAATGGTTGAAGCAACATCGGAAGAACATATAAAGTTGGTATGTTTAAACTGGCTTAGTAGTACATCCGACGAGTTATAAAAGGTACATTTACATGCATATATTATTATAGAAAACAAATTTATGGATTTGTGAATTTAAGCTCTTTTATAAAAACTACAACTGGTTTAATATCAGTGTCTATAAACAGACCAAACGATTGATTTTATTGAAGTGAAAGGCGTGTTCGGGAATTCTTGCTGACGGGAAAGATGGACTTATTGAGGTATACCCTATCCCTGGGTCTAATGTTTGGAACACTAGCTGTAACAAGCGCCATTGTTACTAACAGAGGTAAGCAACACTAATAATGATAACGTAAAAGTTTTAAATAAAATATATATATATATATATGAAGAATAGAAGCAAGAGAAATAATTTAAACAAAAGTTATGAAACGAGTAATACGGATAAATAAAACATAGAATAATACAGATTAAAAATGTACATTTTGACGCATTAAATGACCGTAATATGATTGCATGTGTGTGCGTGAGGGCGCGTGCGTGTTATGCTTTTTCGTTTGTTTGAAATTCAATACCCTCAAAACACTTGTTTTCAGAAACAATGGTCGCCGAAACAGTTACGTTTCAACATTTATAGTGTACAGATTGAGAAATAAAATATGTTTAAACTAAAAACTTAACTGTAAACTGGGACATACAATCGGTGGTCTTGAATTTGAGATGGTCGTATCATAAAGGTGGTCATAAATGTCAATGTGTGACTTCTTTGCGAAGCCCGTCCTTTTTTAAACAGTTTAGTCTCCTTTTATTACTGGGGCGATATGTATGTTTGGAGGTTGTTGACATGGAATAGATTGAAATCGTATGTAATAGATTTTTAAGATTTATTTATCAAACGATAGTTAAATAAACCTAATGATAATGACTGTGATATATGTAAATCGGGTAAACAGGAAAACATACCCCGATATATGTAACAAACACCACTTTGTGACCATTGACCTTTGGATACAAACTATTTACCACATTCCCATTCAGTGATCTGTTACGGTGTTATGACCGCAACATTAGCATTAATAGTGTTTAACCTTTCGAAAAGGCAAAACTTGACTTGTTAAAATGGAGCTTCGACAGCTTCAGTTGACGAATCACATGTATAGTACATACAAACATGTATACGGAAAGGTAATCAAAACAACAGTTTATGACTTAAAAAGTATTGTATATGATCATTGAACTCGTGAATTCATTACACAGACTGTTTGTTTTATGAAATAGGTGGATTAGACTGTCGTGTTATTACAACAGAGTATAGAACACTTGTCCATTGTATATACATGTAACACCTATTTTGTAATGCATTGTTCCATGTAACTTACTCCGTAAATGTAGTTTCAGTTCAAGATTCGTATACAATACCCGTAGTTTAATTAAACGCTCAATAGGTCGAGAGCAATGGCCTCGGGGGTGTCATTAACACATGCTTGACTTATTCTGTTTACTAAATGTGTCAAAAGAAAGTCGAAATACCGAATCCACGATACAATCGATATCAATTCGAGTACGATGTTTTATAACAATGGAAGTGTTTACTATCAAATAAAAGACTTGGGAGAAGAAATGAGATGTCGAGTCATAATATTACGGTTTTATATAGCATTTGTTTGTTAGATCAAGATATATTTGGTTGTGAGAGAATAAACAAAAATAATCGGGTGAAAGATGTACAGAAACAAACCCACATGTCAGCGATATAAATCGGTACCATAATACCATAAATAAATATATATTTAAGAGCTTGCCTATAGGTGGTATTGCACAATTCCGATTCAAAATAAAACAAACTCGGCAACAAACTCTACGGGCAACGTTTTATTTGATTCATACCAAATACCGAAACAGATGATTCTCTCCGTTTCAATGATACATGTTATATGTGTCACCGGCCTACGAAATAATATCACATCAACTAAGCGCTAGAATCTCGTTAACATACAGGAGGTTCCGTGTTTCGTTCAAAAAGGAATGTGTCCATCGATTGGTGTTGCTTTTGTGTATGTCACGTGGTAAGAATTTCGAAATATGACCATCTAAACTAATATGAGCGAATATGAGATTATAAAGGGCTTTGGAAACTTATGATTTAACGTTAAAATACAAAACTACAGCCTGGTTCCCGTTAGCATATGTGTCTGTACGAAGAAAACATGGAACCAATAACATTTGCTGATAGAATATAAACAAAAAAACTCTTTCGACTCTGATACTCGGCTCATGTGTACAAGTTCACACCATGCCACAACAACAGCAAGCTTCATTTTTGAACCAATGGTTAACTTACTAGCGACGTTTCAGTTTTAATTCGATGGGGATGAAAGTGAAATAAGTGTAAGTGCTATCTTATACATCAAGAATCACATATCCCTCTCGAAATCACATTCTACCTGTAAAGCTAAATATCTAAATGTCACTATTGTTTCTTTGCTGTAGCCATTTATATCGATAGAAAGAACTCGAAAACCGCTGCGGTATATGAGCGCTGCCAGTGCTTTGATATTTATTTATTTTCATTTTCGTTCTTAAGGCATTAACATACAACCATCACCTTTTTCGATTTTAGTGTTTCAGACTTCCTTTTGTTGTAAATAGATGTATATTCGTTCACAATATTCGTTAGCTCTACATAGTCAAAAGTGTTCAATATGACGCCCATATCACAGTCTAGGGAACCGTATTGCAAAACATGCAGGTATGCAACATTGTTCCTATTTATAACCGCTACTCAAGCTGACGTTTTCAATATTTGATAGTTTATTTCCATTAAACTAATAGCTTTAAATGACGAATATAAAGCCTATATATACCAGAATACCTGTAATGTAAAACACTTTGTAAAGCTTTGTTTGTGAAATTGAAAATTGAGAAAAAGCTATTTAGATATTGTAATTGTAATTAAGTATATTCTATATCATATTGACATTCTATATCAAACCGGATTTGAGAATGAAGCCCTGCACTTTATGTTAATGGTATATACGAGGGTATGTTTAATATATAATAGTTTAAACAATTTACCTACTTCGTGTACCTGTGTATAGTGTATAACTTTCTTACCGAGTCGAAAAGAGTTTTACCATCGGTCACCAAATGCCTAGTTATGAATCTAGTTAACACACACTCTAATGAACCCTTTTAAAATAAACGCGTAAACAAATTTAACTTGTATAATTATAATAAAAGCCTCTTCGCGAGAAGAAGTGGGCCAAAATGACGTCGCTAATCAAAGCACTGAAGGGACGATCGGGCGTAACTGACGTTATCGTAAGAACACTAGAATACAAGCCTCCGAGAGGAATGGAATTGCCCATTACAACAGCCCAAACAAACTGACTTATTGTCTTAACACACACTATATATAAAATCGGACGTACTGACACTGCATATTGTGAGCTATCTGTGAGCCAGTTTCTGGTACAACTGTGTTTATGAGTTCACATAAATCAACATAAAGCCTTACCCTGACCCATATTATGAGTTTTGCATCAGTTTCCATGCAACATTTTAATTTGTTGTCTAGCTACTGTTTCAATATTATGATTATCAACTTTCAGAACTGCACGGCTACAAGGATCACCCGTGTATGCGACCATGCCAAGTGAACTCACCAATGGTCTGCATGTATAAGTTCTATTTAGAGCTGTATTTCACCTTGACAAAGGCCTGCTATGACTGTCCACTCAACAAGACTGACTGTTCACGTGTCCACTGTATCCCGGCAGATGGTATACCACGTGCTATCCTTACAGCCAATAGGATGCTTCCAGGGCCTGCAATTCACGTACGATACTAATTGTTGCTTGATTTACTATTGTTTTGCTTTCCCATTGGATGTCCCGCCCTAACCATTTTATTATCTTGATACAGAGCACAGCGGGTACAAGATTATGACTTTGGTATTAATCGGAACTGCCTATGTTGATATCAATCAAGAGACGACCAGTTTATGACCGAAAAGTTTCGAATGCATTTGATGGGCTTCAAATCAGTTTCAACTGATGCTATATATAGTTCCGTTAAACAAACATTAGGTCAGTTACATAATCTCATTCAAGGGTAACCAAACCAAATTTGTATAGTTCGTTCGAAGTGTATAAACCACTTTTCCTCATCATATACTATTTTGTTAATCATTAGCATTTTCGATTGGTCCACTGTGGGTCTTCCATTATGCTAACACGGGTATGTCATGGCACCACCCGGGTCAAGATCAATGTACTTTTATCTGTTCTGTTCGACCCGTTCTGATATAGTACACTGTCAAATGGTGCCTAAATAACCCTCTCAACAATACGTGCACCTCTTTAATCTTGCTGACCTGTATATGACCACCTCGAACGATTTTGTTTGTAAACAGGATGTTTGTCGAGCGTCAACGTTGTCTGAAAAGTTAGACAGCATACGTCACGAACAGTCAAACCTAGTACATATACTACGATACTAAAAAGGAAAAAAGTTGATTCGCTACTTTCGATTTAGAATGATGTCATTTTGATCGAAAACAAGCTCCGGGTATGGTAAAAAAAAACAATAAAAAAAAACTATAAACAGTTACCAAGGTTTGAAGAGGTCTTGATAACTGCAAGCAGGGTTTTCTCTTTGTCTGCGCATGTAAAAATGTGTTCTTTTTAATTCCGGTTTAAATTTTAGAAAGAGAAAAAACTGTGAGTTAGATCACGTGTACCTCTCTTATTATCCTTCATTTATTGACTGCAGGTGTGCCAAGGAGACGAGATTGTTGTGGACGTTGTGAACAATCTCTCGGGTGGAGAAGGAACAACGATACACTGGCATGGAGTTCTCCAACACGGTTCACAACATATGGACGGCGTAGGCATGGTAACCCAATGTCCGATTCCAGCGATGACGACATTCCAATATAGGTACAGAATAGCCCCATTATTAAGACCGATATAGCGGACACGTCTTAATTTGAATGTTTTCAGCAGAATGGTTTGACCTTATAATGCCATTAAAGCGGAATGTCCTTCATACTCAGAGTGGCCATAATAGCGAATTGATCTTGAATAAGTTTGTAGGACAAAATCGGTTAGTCTTGTTAGCCAACCGATTTTAATATCGAGTGGTCTTAATTGTGGAATACTTCTGTATGTGATATCGCTCTATGTACTACATTATTTAAAGTGATGCTTCTAATCCTTGCACAGGTTCAAGGCCGATAATCAGGGTACTCATTTTTGGCACGCCCATTCCGGCCTCCAGAGAGCAGATGGACTGTATGGCGCCTTGGTCATCCGACAGCCGGACCAGTTCGAACCTCATCTAGGACTGTATGAGCACGATCTACCCGAGCATACTATGATTGTCAATGACTGGCTGGTTGAGCTCAGCGTTAATAGGTTCGCCCATCATCATCACGCGGGTGGGGACAACAAACCAAGATCTATGCTTATAAACGGTATGAAATCATTGGTCCTATTATATGTAATGTAATACCCTATTGTTTATATTCACGAGTCTGTAGCGATTTGATTCTTCTTTGTTAGCAATAAGTGGACGATATCAGTAAGAGAAATACAGCGAGTCATCATGCAGTGTCTTGGAAGCCAATATCGGTATCCTTTTTTCCTTTTTGTATATACCAGATTTAAATCATTATGAACAAAACTAGACATGTTTGCGTTAGAAGAACAACATTTAGTCAATACATTTAATCTAATTAACCCCAAGTATGTAGTCAAGACGTTTGCTTTTTACAGGTAAAGGAGTGTTGCAGGAGTTCTTTGACCCATCCAGTAATACCACGGTCTATACACCCATCGAAATCTTCCACGTGACACAGGGTCTCAGATACCGCTTCCGTGTGATCAGTAACGGTATCCTAAACTGTCCAATTCAGGTACGTTATGATGACAATGACACATTGTGTTGCCGTTTCAGACTCGGCCGACGCTGTTCAAAATGATACACATGATCATCATTATTGACCTCGTTTATACATGTAAGGGACGTTACTCGTGTGTGTCTTGATTCATTGTCGGATGGAGTAAAGATGTAACATAACCATGGCAACAAATCAATTTCGTCAATTTCAGATGCTCCATTTTTCAAAGCTTTCAAGTGTACCGACAGCTTTAACGACCTATTGTTTGTAACGCAGCTAGTGTGTCATAATGTACCTTAAGTCGAATCTCTAACTCTCTAACTTGTAAAATAAGTGTGAAGTTTATTGCTTTGTTGGATCATTAAACTGAATTAGGAGCTGTAAACACCATACTAAGTCATTTTTGAAAGAGAAATATACATTGTAGCATAAAAACCGTTTTAACAATTGAACATAAGGAGGCAATTACATATCTTTTCAAACTAATTTATATCAAGTTAAACAGTTTTTTGATCGAATAATACAATGCCTTTTCTATAAAATAAAAGGTCTCTCCACATCGCTGCTCGTGCTAAGAGTATACACTATCTACTTATGCAACTACACATGCTATTACGTTAGTTTCAATTTAATTTAAAAGTTCATATTCCTTCTTTTCATTTTCTCAGGTATCCATAGACAGTCACAGCCTGACCATGATCGCTTCAGATGGACACGCCTTCGAGAAAACAGACACACAATCGTTTAACATATTTGCCGGAGAGCGGTACGATTTTGTAATTAATGCGTCACTTCCGGTGGGAAACTATTGGGTACGAGTCCGTGGTTTGGCGGACTGCGGAGTGAAACAAGCCAAACAGGTATTTTAAATGATTTCACTTGATATATACCGTTAGTATTTGTGAACAAGTATGCTAATATAAACAATGGTTATTCATAGAAATGACAGCAATGTTCACAGGACGGTTATACATATCGCAGAACAAGCTTTGTTTCTTGAGTATTGTTTTACTAAAGCACTTGGGCAAAACGTATACTATTGGATCTATTTAACTTTTAATCTGCTGTTCATGTAAATGTTTCAACCATTCTTCTAGGTGGCCATTTTGAGATATAGCGGTGCAGCAGACGAAATGCCAATCGGAAGTACGACATGGGAGGACGCTGACAGATCTGGAAAGGTGTGCTTATTAACTTACACTTCATAAAACTCACGGTTTTTGCTACTTTGTTACTTTATCAGATTATTGTGTAGGGTTCTAAACCAATGGTATCATGTAAAGAAGTTTGTCATTCATTGAACCAAGTTAGTTACCATAGTAAAGAACTTATCTTATCTGATCGTGTCGTTGATGTGCAATACATGGAGACACTGACCTGCATGCAGAATGAAACCTTTAACGGACTAACTTCAAACCCTATTATTTGAAAACTAGAAATTCAGAAAGCCTTAAGATTTCTAACAAAACATAGCCCAAAGAAATCCGGATATTCAAATGTGTCACCATAGTTACTACATAATTGTACATACTTATAATCAAGAGTCAGTTTGCGATTCATTCTCTGTTCTAACATTCTGATGTATTATGCATGTATTCATTTTACAGAAATTAAATCCATGGAACAAAAGAGGAACCGATGATTTGATTGCAGTCTCAGAGCTAACACACAAGCCGTCGTTTAATCCTGCTGACGTCATGACCGACTTTCCCGCGCTTAGAGAGACGCCGGACAAGAAGTTTTACCTGGCGATGGATTTTAACAAAATTGACAACTATCACTTTCATGACGTCACTTATTATCCTATAGCTGCCGTTGAAAGGCCGGACCATTTGTACCTCCCACAAATGAACCACATTAGCACTGTGCTGCCGTACGCCCCGCCCCTTTCACAATTAGGAGATATAACTGAAGTACGTCGTCTTGTTTTGTCACCTGCTCATTCCCAATTTAGTATTCGTAATAGTTAGAGAACACTTTGTCAATGTGTTCACGATTAAGAGGCCTAAGGACGCGAGCGCAGCAAGAGCCTGTGGCATCTTAACGATGAAGATACTGAACAAATGTCCTCTAAGCATATAAGTGTATAATCTATGTTTTAGACAGACAGCGCAATATTTTATAAACACCGCAATATTTCCATACACCGGTATCTTGACTGTCTTCATGAAATAGAAATTCAATTTTTCATAAATTTATTGAATATTGAAATACTATATTACCCTTAAACAGATAACAAACAACATAGTGAACTCAACTTTTCACAATGGTATGTTATAGGTTTATGCTCTGATACAAATATTCCGGCCATTAAAGATGGTTGCGTGCAATGCTTTGTAGTTTTGCTAAACAGAGCACCAAATGATAAAGAAATTAAAACTTTCTCTGACACAATTAATTTCGAGGATTTTATAACAAACATGATGTACCTTTATTCTTTAGTTGTTTGATTTCTTGACAGGATACATTCTGTAACCATGACGACACGGGTATGAAAAACTGTGCCGATGAGTACTGTGAGTGTGTTTACCGCCTGAAGGTCGCCGTGAATGACGTAGTAGAGCTTGTTGTCATAGACGAGGGCGTGACCTTCAATGCAAATCACCCAATGCATTTACATGGCCACTCCTTCCACGTTGTCGGCATGGACAGGGTAAGTCTGAAGGACGTTTTGTTTAATTTATGTCTGTTAGTTTACTGTTTAGTGAGTGGATACGGGGGAGACAGCTTTGACAAATTCACTATACTTTCAATATGCGTGTTTGCGATATACATGTACATCAGCAGCCTCGTTTTAATGTTTTGCCGCGGTCCGGGCTAAACCGCCGCCCTATTCTAAATCGAAAGGGGTATATTGGTGTATCTATTGGAAGATCTTCACGTACGTAAATACGATTTATACGAAAAGCTCCACAGAAAATGTACATATTTGTGTAAAGTAAAGTAATTATGAGTAATGGTCAATCTTTTATAATGTTTATCTTCATTATGACACTGTTGTCTGTATCTAGTTTCCGTTAGAAACCATGCACACACTCATGCACATGCACGATCACAAACAAAACAACAAAACAAGTTCATAATAAACATGTATCCGTTCGATCTAGTGCTAATTCTGAAAGATTCTAGAATAGCAACAATGAATGCTCCGTTTGTCTTATAAGATTAACTCTTTCTTACCAGCTGAATGAGTCTACATCTATAGAAGAAATAAAGCGATTGGATGCCGAGGGGAGACTACCTCGCAACCTCAACATGTCAGTAAAAAAAGACACAGTTACCGTTCCTGACGGGGGTTACAGCATACTTCGGTTCCATGCAAACAATCCCGGTAGGTGGTGTTATGCAATCTAGAATTATTATTATATTTAAGAGATATCGAAATACATCTACATGTACATACAGCAGAAAACACCTAAACAACAGAAATACCTAAAAGCTCTTATTTTTAACAAACGCTATCAAATACTAAGCTCAAAAGGGAAAATGGTTGAAAACACTGAGTTTGATCACACAATTTATGTCGTAGTATATGTCTGTACTTGTCGCTTTTGTACAAGAACAAGAACAATGGAACAGTTTAGCACTAAGGCTAGTCAAACGTACATGTTAGCCAATGAGTGTCAAGTCAATTTATGCACCAATCGGAAAACCAACAATAACTTGTTTTTATGTTGTTCTCATTCGATTGATAGGTGTATCTGTTACTTTATTCAAGGGCACTTTCATTCCCCATTCACATACACCTATAGTGTAACCGCTAGTGTATTTCTTAAATCTGTAAGTTTAATTTGTTAACAGGTGTTTGGTTTTTCCACTGCCACATAGAGTTCCACGCAGACATCGGTATGGGGCTTCTTATACAAGTAGGGGATAAGGAAGACATGCCTCCGGTCCCTAAAAACTTCCCTAAATGTGGAAACTGGCATTACACAGGTGATAGTAAGGATGAGGAAGATACTCCAGTGTGTGTGAACAAAGCTTTAACTCATTCTCCAAGCTGGACTTCTTATTTGGCAGCCCTATTCGTGTTGGTGGTTTTAGTGACGAAACGTTAACCAGTGAACTTACATGTGTTTTAAAATAATAATCACAGTTTCCGTGAGCCATTCATATTTTATAGAATACCTAAGTTGGTACACGTAGCTCCAGCAGCATATTTGGCTATCCCGATAATGGTTGGCAGTTTAATCAATATTAAATATAAGTTTAACTGCGGATAACATGTTTTAACCATGGTAGAGTGCATTTTGTACCGCGGTTAAACTTTATGTTCACTCTAGTAAAATATATATTATACACATGTGTGCGGTTCAAATATATGTGATGTTCAGTTAAAATGCATTTATACAGAGTTGAAAGATTCTATCAGCGGTAAATATAAATACCTATGATTAGAAAGGCCTACCTCATCCGATAGACCACTGTGTTATGCTTCGATAAGTTCAAAGTGTGACGGGAAAGAAATGAAGAGGTGGTCGACAATACTCCGATCTACACATTAAATATACTCAATATAGAGTGCCACGCGGTGTAAAAAGTCTACATTTAATGATTATATAGGTGTTCATGTACAATAAAACAGAACTTATTAATCATTTAATCATTGTTTTAAACTTATGTACAATACGTAAGTATGTATGTTTATTCGTTTTTTACACATTAGTTTAATTATCATACAAGAGGTAGCATAGCCTGTTGTTTCTTATTAGTTACTTAGTTTTATGTTCATGTATTTACATTATAACATGTTTATGTAGACTGTAATGCATTTCCTACGTGTAAATAAAGATTGTTTTACTGAAGGTGTGTGTTTTATTCTTCCCTAGACACTCTTTCTTACCTGGACACTCTTACCTATACACTCATTCTTACATAGACACTCATTCTTACCTAGCCACTCATTCTTACCGATAAACTCATTCTTACCTATAAACTCATTCTTACCTATACACTCATTCTTACATAGACACCCATTCTTACATAGAAACCCATTCTTACATATACACTCATTCTTACATAGACACCCATTCTTACCTAGACACTCTTTCTTACCTATACACTCATTCTTACCTATACACTCATTCTTACATAGACACCCATTCTTACATAGACACTCTTTCTTACCTATACACTCATTCTTACCTATACACTCATTCTTACATATACACCCATTCTTACCTATACACCCATTCTTATATATACACTCATTCTTACGTATACACTCATTCTTACCTATACACTCATTCTTACATATACACTCATTCTTACATAGACACTCATTCTTACCTAGACACTCATTCCTCATTCTTACATAGACACCCATTCTTACCTATACACCCATTCTTACATATACACCCATTCTTACCTAGACACTCATTCTTACATATACACTCATTCTAACCTAGACACTCATTCTTACCTATACACTCGTTCTTATATATACACTCATTCTTATATATACACTCATTCTTCCCCCAGACACTCATTCTTACCTAGACACTCATTCCTCATTCTTACATAGACACCCATTCCTACCCATACACCCATTCTTATATATACACTCATTCTTACCTATACACTCATTCTTACCTATACACTCATTCTTACATATACACTCAATCTTACATATACACTCATTCTTACCTAGACACTCATTCTTACCTATACACTCGTTCTTACATAGACACTCATTCTTACCTAGACACTCATTCTTACCTATACACCCATTCTTACCTATACACTCGTTCTTACATAGACACTCATTCTTACATAGACACTCATTCTTACCTATACACTCATTCTTACCTATACACCCATTCTTACATATACACTCATTCTTACATATACACTCATTCTTACCTAGACACTCATTCTTACCTATACACTCGTTCTTACATAGACACTCATTCTTACATAGACACTCATTCTTACCTATACACTCCTTCTTACCTATACACCCATTCTTACCTATACACTCATACTTACCTATACACT